>Ga0074046_10000006_pt1 | contig 196075 bp, 149 predicted proteins | sample BogForMeECP23OM3_FD_94441 | JGI IMG/M metagenome (GOLD analysis project Ga0074046, IMG submission 94441) | Bog forest soil microbial communities from Calvert Island, British Columbia, Canada - Bog Forest MetaG ECP23OM3 | ecosystem: Environmental > Terrestrial > Soil > Wetlands ... | reverse complement strand
GCAGGGGAAATTCAGCATGGGACCATCCGTGGTGGCCCTAGTGCAGCCCTCACATTGGACGATAGGTTTTCTCGCCAACAATATATGGTCAGTAGCGGGCCATGCCAATTTCAATACCGACGGCACGGTCAATAAGCCTCCCGTGAACCAGTTCCTCCTCCAGTGGTTCGTCAATTACAACCTGAAGAAAGGCTGGTACCTCAAATGCGCGCCCATCATCACCTCCAACTGGAGGGCCACCAGCGGTAATGGGTGGACGGTGCCGATGGGCGGTGGAGTGGGAAGAATCATGAAGCTGGGATTCCAGCCGGTGAACCTCTCCGCGGAGTTCTACGGCAACACCAAGTATCCCTCCGGAACTTCGCCTTGGACCCTGCGGTTGAGTTTTGTCTTGCTTTTTCCCAAGTTAACCAAGGAGCAGGAAAAGATGTTGCTGGAGCAAAAGCTGAAACAGATGAATGAGGAGCAGCCGCAGAAGCGGTGAACACGAGTAACGGGCCTTGCAATTACGACTGGCCCCATGCCAGCACGTCGTCGGAGGTAATAAATCAGAATCGGCACTGCCAATTCAACTGGTGCAATCAGTGCTAATGGTTGTCGCGTCCTGCAGAACAAGGAAACCGTCGGTAGTTAGAGTAACCGTTGGCTGTTCACGGTGAACAGGAGTAGTCAAATGATCGCGAACAAAATGCAAAAACTGTTGTCCGTAACACTAACTTTGGCTCTCGTTATCGCTTCGTCACCAATACTGAATGGAGCTCAAACTCCAGCCGGAGCTCCTCTCAGCGACACTGGGAATCCCACAGAAACTGCTTCGCGGAGCGCGAGCGAACTCCAGGCGTTGGTCGCGCCTATCGCGCTTTATCCCGATTCGCTGGTGGCACAGATTCTTACGGCGTCGACGTTCCCGGACCAGGTTGCCATTGCAAATTACTGGCTCGGGCAGAACAAGTCCCTCACGGGGAGCGCGCTAATGCAGGCCGTTGACAAACAATCATGGGACCCAAGTGTTAAGGCACTTGCTGAATTTCCTTCGGTGCTTGACAACATGGCCAAGAACCTCACCTGGACGTCGTCGTTAGGGGAGGCCTATCACGATCAGCAAGCCGAAGTGATGACCGCCATTCAGACTTTGCGGGCGTTGGCCAAAGCAAAAGGCAATCTCCAGTCCACGCCTCAAATTAAGGTGGTGCAGCAGTCGCCGCAGGTGATTGTCATTCAACCCGCCAACCCTCAAATTGTCTACATTCCCCAGTACAACCCCACGATTATCTATGGCACACCTTACGTGGTCCCCGGCTACGTGGTTCCCACATACACAACTGGCGACGTGGTGGCTGCAGGTCTTATTGGGTTCGGTGCTGGCATCGCAGTCGGCGCGATGATGAGCGGTGGGTGTTGTAGTTGGGGCTACAGCAGTTGGAACTGCGGGTGGCACGGTACGGCGGTGGTCTATCACGGCGGTGGCTACTACGGGAATTCAGCCTGGCACGGTGGCTACTACAATGGCGGCTACCACGGTAGCTATGGCTACAACAACTCGTACAGTCACATCAACAATTACAACAACTCCTATAACCACTCGAACTACAACAGCAATTACAAGAATAACGGCAACAGTTACAACAGAAACATCAGTGGAAATTCCGTAAACGTTAACAAACAGAGCGCTCAGAACTTCCAGGGCGATCATTCTTCGGCGTCGAACTCCTGGGCGCAACACGACAGCGGCAGCGGCACGCACTCTAACGCCTTTAGCGGCTCAAGTGGTCACTCCGGCGGCTCCAACGGATGGTCCTCGAGGGCAGACAGTAGCCGCGGCTGGGGGAGCATGCACTCCAGTGGATTTAGCGGTGGCCGATTCGGCGGTGGCGGATTCGGCGGTGGCCGATTCGGCGGGGGCGGGTTTCGCCGCTAATTTCTAACGAAGACTGATGCGAAGAAACATGAATTGGCAGGTTTGGAGGATTACCTATGTGCTATTCGGCCCGTAACAAAAAGGTGCTTACTGCACGGCTCGCGACGTTGGCGGCGCTTCTCGGTCTGGTTATCTCTCTGGCCTCGTGCAACAAGTCTGAGAACGCCACAACTGAAAAGAAAGCAGTTCAAAAAACGTTTATGACACCCGCCGACGCGGCTACAGCACTGGTCGAAGCCGCAAAATCTGGCGACCAGGCTGCATTGCTTGCGATCTTCGGCGCGGATTCCGGGAGCGTCCTCTTCTCGGGAGATGCGGTAAAGGACAAGGACTACCTGGAGTATTTTATTACCGCGTATGACCAAATGCATCGCTGGGTGAATATCAAAGCCGGCGGTGAGATGCTCACCATCGGTGCAGACAATTATGTCTTTCCAATTCCTCTTGGCCAGAACCCGTCAGGTCAGTGGTACTTTGATACCGCAGCCGGCAAGGACGAGATTCTTGCCCGACGCATCGGCAAGGACGAGTTGACCGCGATCGTGGCCTGCGGTGCTGTTGCCGACGCGCAAAAACTATACTTCAGTCAATCTCACGATGGCGACACGGTAAAACAATACGCTCAGAAATTCGTCAGCGATGAGGGCAAGCAAAACGGGATGTACTGGCCAATGTCGTCGGGCCAGACCCCCAGCCCACTTGAAGATCTCCGTGATTTTGCCAAAGCCGCCGGTTATACGAATGCGGGCGCTAAGCCGCAGCCCTTCGATGGCTATTACTTCCGTATCTTGACCAAGCAAGGAGACAAAGCTCCGGGCGGCGCGAAGGACTACCTGGTGAACGGAAAGCTATCCGGTGGGTTTGCCATTCTAGCCTACCCGTCAGTTTACAGGGATTCGGGAATCATGACTTTCATCGTTGGCAAAGACGGTGTCGTCTACCAAAAAGACTTGGGGGAAAAGACGATGGAGATAGGCGAAGCAACTACAGAATACGATCCGAGTGACAGTTGGAAGCCAGCGCTCTAGGTTCACTTACAAGGACAGTCCGTTCGTTTGTTAGACACATGAACCGGCAGCAGCCGCCAACGTCGAAGAACTGACCCGTGAACAAACGTAATGATAAAGGGAGAAAAACATAAGCCTCTCCAGCGGTGTTCGAGCCCCTCCACTGGGGCCATTAACCATAGCCAGCGATGTCGCGGCCATAGAAATGACAAACCAAGTGAAATGGCCTGCACAGCCAGAAATTTCTCTGCTAAGGTGGCCGGTCATAGCTGCAAATGCCTGGCATTAATTCTTTTGTGTTTCTGCCTCGCGAAGCCCGCCAGCGCTCAGCAACCTGAAACGCCTCCCTCACCTGAAGTAAAAACGAAAGAGAAATCCGATCAGACCAAAGACAAAAAAGAGAAAAAGGAACATCGTGGAGCAATCGTGGCCGCGCCTCTTCCGATTTCAAGTCCTGCGATTGGCTCGGGAATTGTGCCGGTCCTTGGCTATATCTTCCCCGTTAGCACGAAGGACCAGATTTCTCCCCCTTCCACTGTTGGGGCGGCCGGCCTCATCACGGACAACGGCAGCCGGGGATTCGGTGTAGGGGGGCAACTCTTCCTGAAAGAGGATACGTATGAGATCACGGCTGGTTACGTCCACGGGAACATAAACTACAACATATACGGGACCGGAATCGCCGCAAACCTTAAGCTGCCCCTTGAACAAACAGGCGAGGGGTTCTTTGGAGAGTTCCTGCGCCGGATTGGGTGGGAATTTTTTGTGGGCCCCCGATTTGTTACTGGGCATTCGTTTCTTACGGTCCGGGAGAATAGTGTCAGCAGCTTTCCGATCCCCGAGGAGGTCGGGATTTATACGAATCTCACGTCTCTCGGCGTGCGGCTGCTCCGAGATACCAGGCCCAACCATTTTTATCCAGTCGGCGGAACTTATTTTACTTTTACATCTGATTTCTTTTCCCAAACATTAGGCAGCAAGTACTCCTTTCAATCCTACAAAACTAAGTTCGATAAGTATTGGAGTCTAAGCGAGAGGCAAGTCCTCGCTTATGAAGGCTATTTCTGCGCGACTGGCGGGAAGCCTCCTTTTTATGGGAACTGCATCTATGGGGCCAGCAACGAATTGCGAGGATATATAGCGGGTCAGTATTTTACTCGCTACATGCTCGCAACCCAATTGGAGTACCGCCTGGTCTTGCCGAAGAGATTTGGCCTGGCGGTTTTCGGCGGACTTGGCGGAGTGATTCCCGAAGGCCATGAATTCTCGCAAATGGTACAGGGTAGTCACTTCCTGCCCGGCGGTGGCGGGGGATTGCGCTTTGAGCTGAGTAAGAAGTATCACGTCAATCTTCGAGCCGATATCGCCCAGGGCACGGACGGTCACACATTCGGTATGGGCGTCGGCGAGGCATTTTAGATTTGATGCGATTCCGCTTGGAACATGTGCTCAGGAGGATTTGATCATGGATCCATCTATTGTTTCTCCATGGAGTTCCAATTGGGCCTGGAGCCTGCCGCTCATCGTGGCGACCGTGGTAATCCACGCCTTCGGCCTCGGAGTTCTCTACGAGCGAATATGCCTCTTCCTCCAGGGCAGGGAGAAGATGGGATTCTCCCGGGGAGTATCTGCCATGATCATGGGTTTCACGGCGCTCTATGCCACAATCCTTCATGCATTTGAAACATCCCTGTGGGCCGCAACGTTCTTTATGCTGGGGGCAGCTCCCGATAGAAAGTCCGCAATGCTTTATTCGCTGGGTGCGATGACGACTTACGGCCATGCCAACATTCATCTGGATCTGCATTGGCAGCTCATGGGAACCCTCGAGGCATTGAACGGATGGATCCTGTTCGGTCTCACAGCCGCTCTTCTCTTCGCTGTTATGCAGAAGGTATCGCCTGGCGTTAGCCCAGGCGATTGATTCTGTGGACGCGTAGCCGGGTTTGACCGAGCCGGGTCTTTATGCCAGTTCCACTGGGAGGGTCTACATCACAGGCTGGTACTTCGTCCCCGCGCCCCGCCCATCTGACTGTCACTTTTGACAATTCCAGGCGGACCGCCCAAAAGGGCAGAATCGCGTGAAGTTTAGGAAAGGAAGTTCACATGGGATCCTTCTGCAAGGTAGCAAGAGTAGGTTTGTTCCTAGTAGCGCTGGCGGCTCTGCTGTACTTGCCGCGGGCGAGCGCTCAGGTGCTAGCGGACGTGAGCACACCTGTGCCGCAAGCGAAAGAGAAGGAAGCGAACGCGGATGATGGCTGGCATTTCGCCATAACTCCGTATATCTGGTTCGCTGGTATGCACGGAACCGTGGGAGCCCTCGGCCACGAAGCCAGCGTGCACGCGAATTTCGGCGACATTGCGAGCTATCTCAACATTGGTGCGATGGGCACCTTTGAAGCGCGCTACAACCGCGTGGTGCTACCCGTCGACTTCATCTGGATGAAACTGTCCGACGAAAAGGGGCTTCCGATTGAAGAAGAGGCGGACTCCATCAAAACGACCGTAAGGGAAACCATACTCACGCCCAAGATCGGCTATCGCATTGCCGATGGGAAGAAAGCAAAAGTGGATATGTTGATCGGATTTCGCTACTGGCATCTGAGCAACGACCTCACCGCCATCGCCGGAGGCAACCAGGTCGGAAACGGCATCTCAAAGTCGGCGAATTTTGCGGACGCCGTTGCCGGCGGGCGGATTATACTTGCGCTCTCACCTAAGGCCTTTGTGGCAATCGGCGGCGATGCGGGCGGAGGATCCGCACGATCCGATTGGCAGGCGGGTGGATTTCTAGGTTATAAAATCAGCCGCAAATGGGATCTGCTGGCTGGGTATCGGTATCTCAGCATAAATTACCGGCCGAATGGTGCCGACCAATTTATTTATAACGTCAACATGCCCGGCCTGATATTGGGCGCAACCTACACCATCAAGTAAGCAGAGAGTGTCTCATGGGAGGGCGGCTTGCAAGGACCGCCCACCAGTCTTTTACGCTGTCTTACGCGCATCACTTCAATCTGCATCGCTGAGGGACGTCTACGAAGACCCTGTTGATTGTGAAAGCCGGTGTGGAAGCGTTGGCCGGTCTCGGGCTGATGGCGTTCCCTTCGCTAGCGGTTTTTTTTCTGACCGGGCAGCGGATTGACGAGCCTGCCGGGGTAGTCTTGGGACGAATCGGTGGAGTTGCCCTTCTGGCGCTGGGAATTTCTTGCTGGCTGGCGCGCAAGGAGAGCCAGAACCGCGCGGCGATCGGCCTGATCTTGGCGCTGCTTGTCTACGATGTTTCCGTGGTCTTGATCCTTCTTGCTGCGCACTTCACCACCGGGCTTCTCGGCATAGCTCTCTGGCCCGCAGTTGCACTTCATTCGGCATTAGGGGTTTGGTCGCTACTTTGCCTGAGAGAAGCGATGTGACGGGTTCCACACGGGTGAACAGGATCCGCCAGCAAGTTACCCGCCGATAATTCGCAAAGTGTGTGACACGAGTCATATCAGCAGGGCGGCTCAACCGATAGCGTAAATGTAATCACTCAGGCGGCACGATTGATGGCGCGTTATGGCGTAACAATTTGCGGGTGGGCATTCCTGTTGTCCTTAGGGGGATTGCCTGTGCGCGCCCAGGAGACCGAATTCCTGCCGGAAATTGATGCCCATCTCAAACTGAATTCGACCTTTCGGACGTATCTGGAGGCCAAGGATGACCGAGACGGCGGCGACCCGACGCAGGCCACGATAGGCCCAAGCCTTCAGCTCTATCTGAAACCTTTGATCAAGCTTAAGAAAATCAAGAGCTTCGACCTGGACGACGCGAAGTCTAAATTCCTGGTTCTCGAAGCCGGCTATCGCTACGTCGGCGCGCCGGATGCTCCGTCCGAAAATCGCATGCTGGTGGCAGTGACTTCCAACTTTCCGTTGAGTGCAGGATTTTTTCTCTCCGACCGGAACCGGGCGGATCTGGACTGGAAAAGCGGAGTGTTCACCTGGAGGTACCGGAACAAATTAACGCTGGATCGTACTTTTGTGATCCATTCCTATCACTTCATCCCGTATGTTGCCGCAGAACCCTACTACGAAAGCCAGTATGGCAAATGGAGTACGACTTCGCTCTACGCGGGTTGTCTATTTCCCGTGGGCAAGCACGTCGAATTCAACACTTACTACGAACATGACAACAACACTGGGAAGCACCCGAACCAGCAGGTAAATTCAGAGGGATTGGCCATGTATCTTTACTTTTCTCTGGAGAAGAAATGAACTTCAGAACGGTCCCGGGGGCAGGGCACCGGGCTGTTACTTTTGACAATTACCCCCCGCGGAAGCGTGCTCCAAAATGACTCTGTGCAGGAGTATGCGGCTCCCCACCTGACCCGCCGCGAGCGTTTGAGGGTGTGGCGGGGCATCGGAACCGGGCGAAGCCGACGAAAAACAGCTGATGAGATGTAAAATGAAGCATTCGCTCACACGATAGGTATCCTTAGTATTTACCCCTTGGAGGAATGAAACGATGCTCAGCACCACGCAATTCCGGGATTCACGAAGCCTTTTGAGGCTCGTCCCGCTGGCACTCTTACTGACGCTATTTCTCGCTCCAGCGTCCATGCGGGCCCAGGAGTCCGAAGAGTTCGACCAATACAAAGTGCGGATCAGTGGCTTCTGGTTTTACTCAAACCCCTCGGGAACCATCCATGGCAGCCACACTGGCGACATTCCCGTGGATTTTAACAAGGATCTGGGCTTTGATACCTACCCCACCTTTGCAGGGACCGTAGACTGGAAGTTCACCCACAAGAATCATTTCTACGTAACGATCATCCCGTTCTGGACCTCCCACCAAACCGTCCTGACCGAGACTTTCACCTTCCAAGGGAAGACGTATGAGGCCGGGTTTACGGCGAAGAGCAACCTTCATGCGGTCCTCGTCTCTCCCGGCTACCAGTACGACATCATTCGGCGGAAGCGCGGGCATCTGGGTATAGGTGTCCAGGTAGACCTTTTCAATACGTCGTCGAGCATAAACGCAACTGGTGTAGTCGACGGGGTTCAGCAAACCGTCAGCGGAAAAGGCTCTCTGCTGGCCCCCATTCCGGTTGCGGGTCCGCAATTTCGCTTGTACTTGACTAATTCCCCGCGGGTATTCGTCGAAGGAAATCTCTACGGAATGTATTTCTTCGGCTACGGGAACTTTATCTCGACTGCCGGCAACCTTGGGATAGCCATTAACAAACACCTAAGCGCGAACGCTGGTTACCAACTTGGATCGCGCCTGAACGTCAATGGAAGTACGGACCGGATCGGCCTCAATTTGACGCAAAAGGGCCCCATCGTCGGAATGGAATTTAGTTTTTAGGTGAGTTGCGGCCGGGTTCAGGTCTCCGGCCACGCTCGACCACGAATCGATTCTGCCTGAAGGAATGAACAGAGCACTTCTGGCCAAGTACAAGCTATAAGAGGAGTCGGCTATGCGATACACAAAACTTGGGGTGGCAGTACTTGGATTTATTTTGACGGCGGGCTCCGGCGCATGGGCGCAGGATCCCGGTTGGCCCCGGTTGCTCGTAAAACCCGCCGGGAAACTCATCGTCTACCAGCCGCAAGTGGACAATTGGAATAATTTCACCGACATTACTTGGCGCCAGGCGTTTGAGTTCACTCCCACGGGCGGGTCGCAAATTGTGGGTGCCGCTTCGTTCGAAGGCACCACCGAGGTCAACACCGATACCCATACGGTATTCATGTTCAATATCCAGACCCTGAATACCTATTTCCCGGGAAAAGATCCGGCAACCTCGTCGCAACTCGATCAACTGGTCCGGTCGTTCGTTCCACTAACCTATACCGCGTCTCTGGACCGGCTAGTCGCCTACATGCCCCAGCCCCAATCGGTGCAAACCGTTAATTTGAAGAACGACCCTCCTTTTATTTTTGTCAGCTATAGTCCGGCAATTCTGCTGGGTGTGGATGGCGAGCCGGTGCTTTCCGATATCCCCAAGACCGACCTGAAATTCGTGGTCAATACGACGTGGCCATTGTTCTTTGACAAAAATAATTTCCAGTATTACCTGCTGGTGAACAACATCTGGATGAGTGCGGGTGATTTGCACGGGCCGTGGTCGCGGGTTATGAAACTCTCCAAGGCGTTCGACAAAGTACCAGCCGACTCCGGCAAATTTGCGGATGTTAAGAAAGCGGTGCCCCCTCCTCAGGTGCCGAACGCCATCATTCCGCAGGTGTTTTACGCCGCGGTGCCCGCGGAAGTGATTCTGTTCAATGGCCAGCCGACGTACACCGCGATTCCGGGGACGCAACTCGTCTATGCCAACAATACCGATTCGCCCGTTTTCGTCTATGGCGCGACGCAGACGTATTACTACCTGGTGGCGGGCCGCTGGTTCAGCGCGCAAAGTTTGACCGGGCCATGGACGTTTGCATCGCTCAACCTGCCGCCGGACTTTGCCAACATTCCGCTCTCCAACCCGGCCAGCGCGATCCTCGCTTCGGTTCCTGGCACCTCGCAGGCGAAAGATGCGGTGTTGATCGCACAAATTCCCACCACGATGGTGCTGAATCCCACCACGGCGGCCGCGCAGGCAAAAGTATCGTATACGGGAAATCCCCAGTTCGTGCCCATTCAAGGCACAACCATGCAATACGCCACGAATACGCCGGACAAAGTCATTCAAGTCGGCGACCTCTATTACCTCTGCTTGCAAGGCGTCTGGTTCATGTCCACAACACCGCAAGGTCCATGGACGACGGCGAGTTCTGTGCCCCAAGTGATTTACACAATTCCGCCAAGTTCTCCCGTCTACAACGTGACGTACGTAACCCAGGTCACAACCTCGGACGGCAACGTGCAGTCCAGTTACACGGCGGGCTATCTTGGCGCGTTCGTCATGGGCGCTGCGGTCGGCGCGATCGTGGCCAATGGCAGCGGCTACTACTATCCCCCCTATATTGGTTACCCCGCCTATGGCTACCCCGTCTACCATCCGTATCCCACGTGCTATGGAGCTTATGGTGCCTACGGCACGTCTTACTACCACACTTCGACAGGAGCCTATGGCGTATCACAGACGGCTTACGGAGCGTATGGCTCGGCAACGCGCACGGCATCTTACAATCCGTACACCGGCACGGCGACGCGCACCGCTTCCACTTCCACGGCGTACGGCAAGCAGACTGTGGGCCAGGCGTACAACCCCTACACCGGGTCGTATGGTGCAACCCACCAGGGCTCCAGCCCGACCGCGCAATGGGGAAGTTCCTACGTCTCGCAAGGCAACAAATCCGCCACTACCCAGCACTACACAACAGCAAGTGGAACGACCGCGTCGGCCCAGGGATCGCAGGGCGGTAAAGCGTATGGTTCCTCCAGCGCCTATGGGAACACCGCCGCCGGCAAAACCTCCAACGGCGATATGTATGCCGGGCATGACGGCAACGTGTACAAAAACACTGGTTCTGGTTGGCAGCAATCCAACGGTAGCGGCGGTTGGAGCAATGTGAACACGACCCAGAACCAGCAGAAGGCTCAGCAAAACGCGCAGAGCTATGAACAACAGCACCCCAGCAGCCAGGCTACGGGGCAGCAGGACAAGTCGAACTATCAGCAACAGCATCCGAGTAGCCAGGCCAGCAACCAAAGCATGAATCAAAGCCACTCCTCCTACGGCGGCTCCTCAGAAAATCTCGACTCCGAAAAGCAGAATCGGGATACTGGTTCAGCGCAGAGTCATAATTATCAAAGCGGCAGTCATAGCTATGGCGGATACGGCGGCGGAGGCCGCAGTTGGGGTGGTGGTGGCGGCGGTGGCGGCGGCAGGCGCAGGTAGCCCACTCATCATGCTGAATGACCAACGCGGGCCAGGCCAGCGGAGGTTGGACCAAATGATCCGTTCGGACTGGCCGCTTGAACATGCAGAGGTCCGCAATTCCCCATTATTCCTCACAATCTCCACTCGCCGAGCGCGTTCACGGCAAGCCATGCGGTGCGAAGAGGATCTAGTATGAAACCTGGAATCGTTGTTTTGTGCGCGGCTCTTGTCGTTGCCGTGCCGCTGCTGGCGCGCGAGAAAAGCGACGTTATCATCATGAAGAACGGTGACCGCATCACCTGCGAGATTAAGAGCCTCGCCTCCGACACTCTTTACATCAGCATCGACTACATCCTCGGTACTTCATCCGTCGAATGGATCAAGGTGGACCATGTTGAGAGCAAGCAACTGTTCATCGTCAAGACCCAAGACGGTATCGTCTACTCCGGCACACTTTCCACGCCCGTATCTTCCGGCGAACGCCCAATCAAAATCCAAATTCTGGAGCCATCCGATAGCAAGATCGAGGTCGACAAGTCTCAAATCATCAAAATGGATCAAACTTCCAGTACTATCTGGCAACGCTTCAACGGTGATATCGGACTCGGCGTCATCTACAGCAAGGGCAACCAGTCCACGCAATATAATTTCAATTCAGACGTCAACTACCCTCGCGAGCGCTGGTCGGCCAGCGCCGCCTATAATTCCACGCTGTCCTCAAGCACCGGCAGATCACCCGCCACGCGCAATGAGATCAACCTCAACATAGAGCGCCTCCTCCGCTGGAATAATTGGTATTACACCGGCCTCGCCGACTTCCTGCAGAGCTCCGAACAGGGAATCCAGCTCCAGAGCGGCATCGGCGGAGGTTTCGGGCGGTACCTGGTGAACGACAATCGCTCCACGGTCACGTTGTTTGGCGGACTGGTCTGGCAGCGCATCAGTTATCAGCAGATGATCGTGCCCTCCTTGACTCAGAATGCCGCTTCCGCGCTGATTGGCAGCGATGTCAGGCTTTTTCGCTTCAACAAAACCAATCTCTCGGTCAGCGCGACTCTGCTTCCCTCCATTACGGAATCCGGCCGCGTCCATTTCAACCTCAACACTTCTTACTACGTCAAGCTGTGGAGCAATCTCACCTGGAATATTTCTTTTTACGGTAACTGGGACAATCGTCCGCCGCCGACCTTCTCCGGCAGCGACTACGGCACCAGCTCCGGCGTCGCGTGGAAGTTTGGCAATCGCTAAGGCCCCCCCGAACGATGACTGTTAGTTTTGACAATGGTGCGTCGGAACTTTTTTTTCTAGCCTTACTGGGAATTGCGAACTCTTGCGTTTCGATTAAATGGTGGTACGCCGCCGGAGTCTGTTGGTTATTTCTGGGGTGATCAACGGAAATCAGGACATTATGACATTTACTCAAAAATGTTTGGCCATGGCATTGAGTTTTCTCCTCAGTTTGGCCACCATCCCGACCGAACTCGCTGCCGCATCGCAGTCTGCGGCCCCTTCTGCCACACAGGCAGCTTCTCAAGATGAGTACGCCCCGCTCAATGCCGATGAATTGGACGCGCTCGTTGCCCCCATTGCACTGTATCCGGATGCCCTGGTAGCTCAAGTCGTCGGTGCAGCCACTTTTCCCGACCAGGTCCTCGAGGCAGATGGCTGGCTCCAGCAGAATTCCTCACTCAAAGACAAAGCGCTGTCCCAGGCTGTGGACCAGAAGGATTGGGATCCAGCCGTTAAGGCCCTGACCCAGTTCCCCACAGTGCTCGACAATCTGGCAAAAAATCTCGCCTGGACTTCCGCGCTGGGTGAAGCCTCCGCAATGCAGCAACCAGACCTGATGGCCGCCGTTCAACGCATGCGCGCCAGGGCTTACGCAGCCGGCAATCTGAAATCGAGCCCGGAAATTAAAGTGGTTCAGGAAAGCCCGCAGGTCATCGTCATCCAGCCTGCCAATCCGCAAATTGTTTATGTGCCGACGTATAATCCCACGGTCGTCTATGCCACCACAGTCGTCACCCCCGGTTATAGCGCGTCCACCGTCGCGACCGCGTCGGTGATTTCTTTTGGCGCCGGCGTAGCCATTGGCATGGCCATCAGCGGCAGCAGTTGCGGTTGGGGTTGGCATAGTTGGAATACGAGTTGGGGAATGAGCAGCATCTCCTATTGCCGTTCCCCCTACTACGGGAATCCTTACTGGTGGGGCGGCCACTATCCCGGCTACCGCGGGTATTACCCATATCCTCCTCGTCCACCCTACTACCGCTATCCACCGGGTTATCGCCCTCCCTATCCTCCGGCCTATCGTCCTCCTTACAATACGCCAAGGCCGACGCCCTACTCGGGAACTTCCGGTGGACGGCCCACAACACTGCCGGCCAACCCTGCGTCGGGCACACGTCCGGCAACGCGCCCCGCTCCCAGCACCAATGAATTGCGTGGCTATCCCCGGCCGTCCACTCCAAGCACGCCCGCGGCCTCCACCCGTCCCAGCGCATTTCCCAGTTCAAACGCAAGCCGCGCGCAGAGCGCTCGCGGCAATGAAAGCATCCGCAGCACGCCGGCCGCCCGCCCTGCTGCTGCTCCCTCGCGCAGTGCTCCTGCTTCCCGTGGGGCCGCGCCCAATCGCAGGTAATTCGCCATGCTGAATTCAAATACACACGAAGGATTCGTTCCCAGCAATCGCTTCTCTCCCGTTAGGGGGTCTGGTATGCAATTTTTTGCGCGAACTTGGGTCAAAACCAACCGAGGCACTCTGGTTGCCTTCACGATGCTCAGCGCCGTCCTCGCTTTCAGCGGATGCCAGAAAAAGGATCAACCCAGGGAGCAGGCCATTGCGGGGTCCGCCGTTTTTGCGACCCCTGATGCCGCAGGTACGGCAATTTTCAACGCCGCCAAGTCTGGCGACCTCAAAAGCGTGAATTCCATTTTTGGGGAAGAGACCCGTGACTATCTCATCTCTGGCGATCCTGCGGAAGCCGCGGCGGCCCTCCGCACCTTCGTCGATGATTTCCAGCAGATGCACCGCTGGAGTAAAGCCCATGATGGCGGCTTAATCTTGGAGATCGGGGTCGAAAATTATCCTTTCCCGTTTCCGCTCCAAAAGAACGCTGCCGGGCAGTGGTCGTTTGACACTGGCGCCGGGCGGAGAGAGATTTATGCGCGCCGAATCGGGGACAATGAGCTTTTAACCATCGAGATCCTCCAGACCATGGCCGAGGCCCAGGACGAGTATTTCAGCCAGGCGCACGATGGCAGCAAAGCTCATCAATATGCGCAAAAATTCTTTAGCGACCCGGATAAGCATAACGGCCTTTACTGGAAGGCCGCCGACCACGAGCCGGAAAGCCCGATAGGGCCGCTGGCCGCTCAAGCCGCCGCCGAAGGTCATCCTGGTCAGACCAATCCGGCCACGCCCTTTCATGGGTACTTCTACCGCATCCTCGTGAAACAGGGCGTCCATGCGAGGGGCGGCGCCAAAGATTTCATCGTCAATGGCAATATGACTCGCGGATTTTCTTTTCTTGCCTATCCATCCGAATATCGCAAGTCTGGGGTGATGACTTTTCTCATCAACCAGGATGGGGTCATCTACCAACGCGATTTGGGTGACAATACTATAGATCTCGCGCAACAACTCGACTCCTTTAACCCCGACGACTCCTGGCAGCCCATCCAGTAATTACTATGTTGGGCGACCTAGGAGGAATGCCGCAATTCGGCGGTTCGGGAGCCAAGACCGTATTCGCCCACCGTTCCATCAAAGGAATCCGAAATTCCCGTGGTGTCGCGCATCGTTTCGGTCAGCGATGCGTTCGACGCCATGGTTTCCTCGCGGCCTTATCGAAACGGGCTTCCCCCGGAGGAGACGATTCGCCGGCAGTGGAGTCCAGCGGCACGCAGTTTGATCCAGTTGTGGTGCAGTGTTTCCTCACGTTCGCGCAAGCGGAGCTGACTACGGTGTTTGCCGCCGCCGGCACCACTGTTTTCTTAGCGGTGTAGTTGAACCGCTATATTCTTGTGATAGCGAATCGCTAGCGCAGGTCGTCCAGAGACACTCCGCGAATCGAAGCATCCAGCAATTGAATGGTGTGCACGACCGGAATATGGTGGTTGGCTCTAGCGAGCGCGGATTGCAATTGCAAGAGGCAGCCCGGATTCCCGGTGGCTACTACATCGGCGTGTAGCGGGGTGATGTGGCCAGCCTTGCGGTCACCGAGTTCGTTGGCAGCGCCTGGTTGGACGAGGTTGTAGATGCCCGCGGAGCCGCAGCAGATGGGCGACTCCGGAATCTCCAGCAATTGCGCGCCGGGAATCTGGGCCAGCAGCGACCGCGGTTGGGCGCGAACGCCCTGGGCATTTTGCAAGTGGCAGGAATCGTGGAAAGCGATGCGGGCGCTGAGTGGATTGCGCTTCGCTCGCGCTGGTAATTCCGAAAGAATTTCGCTGATGTCCTTGCACTTGGCGGCGAAGAGCTTGGCTCGTTGGGCATAGGCGGGATCGTCGCGGAGCAGGTGGCCGTATTCCTTGACGTTGGACCCGCAGCCGGCGACGTTGATGACGACGGTTTCCACATTGGCTTTTTCAAAAATGTCGATGGTTTTTCGCGCGAGGTCCTGTGCGCGGGATTCTTCGCCGGCGTGGACGAACAAGGCGCCGCAGCAAGGCTGCTCTGGCGGTGCCACTACTTCGCATCCTTCCGCGGAAAGCACGCGCGCAGTCGCTGCGTTCACGTGCGAGAAAAAAGTTCGTTGCACGCAGCCGAGAAGCAGCCCAACGCGTCGGCGTTTTTCACCCTGGGCGGGAGTAACTTGCGCCACCGGTTCGGCCGGCGTTGCGGCCGGGAGCAGAGAGTCCATGGCGCGCACGGATTTTGGCACCAGCTTGAAGAATCCGATTGCCCTTAACGTCGCTTGCAAACCGCTTTTTTCGTAAGCGACCAGCGGCCAGCGCAGGAATTTCATACGCCCTGGCTTGGTGAGGGTTTCGAAGAGAAAATGGCGGTGCAATTTCGCGGCCACGGAGCGCGGATAGTTGCGCTCAATCTGCGCGCGCGTCGCTTCGATCAGTTTTCCGTAGTCGACTCCCGAAGGGCACGCCGGCATGCAGGCCACGCAGCCGAGGCAGCTATCAATGTGACTGACCCATTTTTCATTCATCTCCGCTTTGCCTTCGAGAGCCAGCTTCATCAAGTAGATTCGGCCGCGCGGCGAATCCATTTCCTGGCCCCACAGTGTATACGTGGGGCACGCGGGCAGGCAGAAGCCGCAATGCACGCATTTTTCGAGGAGATCCAGCGCCGGCGGATGGTGAGAGTCGAATGCGCCGGTGAGATTTGTGTTTTCGTTCTCGCTGCCCATGCGCCTAAATGCCCCCAACGAATCGCCCGGGATTCAGCGTCGCGTTCGGATCAAGCTGCCGCTTCACGGCCCGCATGAGCGGGACCGCATCTCCCGCGTTTCCCCAGGCGTCCAGCGAATACATTTCCGGCGGGCGGCGTAAGATGACGAGCGAGCCGCCGCGGCTTTCGATCGCAGTGCGCAATTCTTTGGCTGCTGCGGACAGTGTGGCCGATCCACCCTCGAGCCGCACCAAGCCGACTCCCGTGGCTTGCACGACAAGCTGCCACTGGAGGTTTCGGGAGTTGCCGATGGAAGCGAGGCGTTCGAATGTTTCGGCGAAGTCCGCGGGCAGCACGCTGATTTTGGCGAGCAGCGTGGAATCCGTCGCGGAATTCCAAAGGGCTTGCCGCGATTTCCAGATGCTCTCTGGAATCAGCTCCACTTGCGTAGCGCCCAGCAGTTCGCGCAGGTGCAATTCCTGTGCGGCGAGGCCCGCGTCCGTAGCCTCAAAAAGAACGTCGGCGCTGGACTTCCCACTTGCGCCCCAGCGAATTTGCAGAGCGGTGTGGGCCAACTGCGAATTCTGGATCGTCAGCACGTGGCGCTGCATGGTCTGAACGTTTTCTGCTGCAAACGAAAAAGTCTTGGTGGTGCGGGGCTGGGGATGCAAGCGAAACACGGCACGGGTGATGATACCGAGCGTGCCCAGAGCGCCGGTGGAAAGCTTCGGCAGGTCGTATCCGGCGACATTCTTCACCACTTTGCCGCCGCTGCTGGCGAGCGTACCATCCGGGAGAGCGAGGGTGACGCCGATGATGAGGTCGCGAAGCGCGCCGAAGCGCATGCGCAATGTGCCGGAGTCATTAGTGGAGAGGACGCCGCCGATCGTTGCGTGTTCCGGCCACAAGCCATCGAAGGCCAGCCTTTGCCCATGTTGCGCCAATGTTTTCCGCAAGGATTGCAGCGTGCAACCGGCCTCGACGGTAACCGTCAGATCGGCCCAGACATGCTCCAAAATTCGATTGAGCCGGGCCGTTGATAGAACGAGTTCCGCTTTTTTCGGCGGGTTTCCCCAATCCATCTTCGTGCCACCGCCGCGGGGAACGACGGCGATGCCTGCATGGTTGGCAAAGGCCAGTGCAGCGGCAAGTTGCCGCTCGTTTTCGGGTTCGGCAACAAATTGCGGCAGGACTCCGCAGACGACATCGCCCGGCACCGCAGCACGCAAATTCTGGTTGCCCACGATGGACTGAAGTTCCTGCTCAATGGATTTGGTGCTAATCATGGTTGTGGAAAGGGTTCATCGGTTCAGGTCAGAATCTTTCGGCGATTCCGGCGGTTTCCAGGGGATGCGGGACATATTCCCCGGGCGTTTCGCCGCACAAGCGGGGAGTCGGAAAAACCTTGGTGGGATTCGAAAGTTGCAGCGGATCGAACGCGCAGCGCACCCGCTGCATGGTTACCAGGTCGGGCTCGCTGAACATTTTCGACATCATGCGTTTCTTCTCTTCTCCCACACCGTGTTCGCCGGTGATGGATCCGCCGGCGGCAAGGCACAATTCGAGAATGCGATACGACAACGATTCCGCTGCCTGCTCTTGCCCCGCGATTCGCCGGTCGTAGAGCACCAAGGGATGCAGATTGCCGTCGCCGGCATGAAAGACGTTGGCAACGCGAATCCCGGACTCCTGGCTGAGGCGCGCGATCTCGCTCATCACTTGCGGCAGGGCGGTCCTGGGAATGACGCCGTCCTGCACGATATAATTTGGCGAAATTCGGCCCACGGCGGCGAACGCAGCCTTGCGTCCCTTCCACACCAGCATGCGCTCGGCCTCAGATTGCGCGAGGCGAACTTCCCATGCGCCGTTCTTCCGGCAAATGGCGTCAACGTCGCGCATCAAGGCTTCCACTTCGGCGACCGGGCCGTCGAGTTCCACGAGCAGCAAACCGCCGCAGTCGGGGTAGTTTGGATGCACCGCCGCTTCCGCGGCCTGGATCGCCAGGTTGTCCATCATCTCGATGGCCGCGGGCAGCATGCCAGCCGCAATGATGTCGCTGACCGCGGCGCCCGCTTCGTTGGTATCCGGAAACGCTGCCAGCAGGGTACGGATGCATTCCGGGAGCTTCACGATGCGCAAGATCACTTTGGTGGCGATGCCCAGGGTTCCTTCGGAGCCCACGAAAACACCCATCAGGTCATATCCGGGCGCGTCCAGGGTCTTGCCGCCGAGATGCACCAGCGAGCCGTCGGGAAGCACGACTTCGAGTCCCAGCACATGGGTGGTCGTGAAACCATACTTCAAGCAGTGCGCGCCGCCGGAGTTTTCCGCGACATTTCCGCCGATGCTGCAAACCGACTGCGAAGAAGGATCCGGCGCGTAGAAATATCCCTGGGGTTGCACGCGCCTGGTCACATCCAGATTAATCACTCCGGGTTCCACCACCGCACGCGCATTCGGCAGGTCCACTTCCAGTATACGATTCATGCGCGCCAGGCTAATCACGACGCCGTTCTCGACCGGGAGCGCTCCACCACTCAGGCCGGTTCCCGATCCCCGCGCGACGAAGGGAATGCGTTCGCGGTGACACACCCGCACGATAGCTTGCACCTGCTGAGTGTCGGAAGGCAGCAGCACCGCCAGCGGCATGACGCGAAAGTTCGTCAAGCCGTCGCATTCGTAGGTGTGCAGTTCTTCCGGAGAGGATATGAGGCCGCCTCTGCCGACGACCGTTCGAAGCTCATCCAGGATGCGCTTTTCCATGAGATTCATTCACCGCGACACTAGAAGCAGCTTGCGCCATTAGTGAATGAAGTTCAACCCGCTGGGGATGAATTGCGGGAAAACATAGGCATACATCATAACGATGAGGCCCACAATGGCCGCCAGCGCCACGGAATGCCAGAATACAAATCGGAATATCGAACCCTCGTTGCCGACTTGGTTGGTGGCGGCAGTCGCGATACAAATGGATTGCGCGTCAATCATTTTGCCCATGACGCCACCGGCGCTGTTCGTGGCGCACATCAGAATGGGACTCAGGTTGAGCTGCTGCGCCGTGATTTTTTGCAGGCCGCCGAAGAGGACGTTGGAAGAAGTGTCGCTGCCGGTGAGGGCGACGCCAAGCCAGCCGATGAAGGCGCCGAAGAACGGGAAAAACCAGCCGGTACGCGTGAAGGCGAGGCCGAGTACCGCATCCATGCCGGAGTAACGCGTGATGTAGCCGAGACCGAGCATGCAGGTCATGGCAACGATGGCGAAGCGCAGGCGGTAGAGCGTTCCACTGAAGATTCTTATGATTTTTCCGGGGCCGAGCCCAAGGATCAGGCCGGAAACCAGAGCGGCCAGGAAGCAGCCGGTGCCGGTGGCCGTGAGCCAGTTGAAGTCGAAGCGGGCGGCTTCGGCGACGGGTTTTGCTACAACCGGAACGGTGCGAAAAACTTTGTTGTGGAGCCCGGGCCAGTCCCATCCTGCGGGGCCGGGGCGATTTTTGCCATCAGGCAACTTAACCGTGAAAGCTGGCGTGGTGGCTTTGTTCATGGCCAGCTTGATGCTCGGCAAGCCCCAGGCGAGCACGAACAGCGACAGAATGGCGAACGGCAACCAGGCTTTGGCGATTTGGCCGGGGGTATGGCGCGCCCCGGCAAGGGATTTTTGACGAATTTCCCACTCGTCACCCATGGTGTCCGTCACGGAAGTTTGGGTCGCTGCGTCGCCTTTGGCGGCGTCCGCTTCGCGCTCTTCGGGGAATCGCCAGATGCGCTTGGGTTTCCAGAAGCGGAGGAAGAGCATGGTGGCGAGGAGCGAAACGACGCCGGCAGCGATGTCTACGAGATTGCTATCCATGTGATTGGCCCAAAACCATTGCGTGCCAGCGAAGGAAGTGCCAACGACGAGGATTGCGGGAAAAACTTCCCACGTTTCGGACCAACTGACCATGGCGCGAACCAGCCAGAAGGGGACGATCACAGCGGTGATAGGAAGAATTCGGCCGATCATGGCGCTGAGATCGCTCTCAGGGAGGGCGGTGACGGAGGCGAGGGCGTGGACGGGAGTTCCGATGGCGCCCCAGGCGACCGGGGCGGTGTTGGCGATGAGGTTGAGAGCGGCGGCGTGAAAGGGTTTGAAGCCGAGGCCGATCATGAAAGCGCCCGCGATGGCCACCGGCGCACCGAACCCCGCGCAACCTTCGATGAAGGCGCCGAAGCAGAAGGCTACAAGAAGGAGTTGGAGGCGACGGTCGGGCGTGATAGCGGCCACGGACTGCTTCATGATTTCAAACTGGCCGGTCTCGACGGATATGTCATAGAGGAAGACGGCGGCGATGACAATCCACACGATTTTGAGGAGGCCATACGCGGAACCGTAGGCGAAGCTGCTGAGGGCCATCTGGGCTGGCATGTGGAATACAAGGATCGCGCAAAGGACTGCTGTGGCGGCGCCGGCGATGGCGCAGAGGTGGGCCCGAACTTTGAAGCCGGCCAGCAATCCAAGCAGGACGACGATGGGCAGTGCAGCCACCAGAGTGGAGAGCCACCAGTGGCCGAAGGGATCGTACACTTGCGTCCAAGTCATTTTCCGTCCTCCAATTAGCAGCTTGTTTGCAGACCGGTGCGCAGGGGTTTGCCCGATGTCTCAGGCCAAGGCCTTGCCGATTTCAAGGTTAACTCTCGAACCCTACCCCTTCTGCACGGCATCAATTACCTTCTTGTCGAAGGAAAGTCAAGAAATGACTCTGCGGGGTAGTGGGTCAGCTTCCGATTACCAGGACCTATGTTGAGCCTGCGCGACCGCGAGACGTGAGTTCAGTCAAATGGTTCCTCGCCCACAGACCAGATGATTGCGAATGCCTTTGTTGGAGTATGAAATGTGGCGACTTCCGGACTAGGAAAATCACGTTCAACTCTCAGCGAGAGGTTGATGTAAGAACCATTCTTGAACTGCAAGCGTAGGCCCGTATCCCAGTATTCATCAACTTCCGTAGCAGTTTCGCCTATCAGGGAACACAGAACGTCCTTATACCCGCCATCCGCATGGGCAAGCGTTCTATTCTCGATAGTTATCGTGGGCCAGGCATTCATGGTGAATCCGTGCCCGGAGAAATCTAGCTGCAGATAATCCATCACAAAGTTCACGGAAGACAGATATTCACCGACAACAGTTTGCAGGGGAGAAATAATCCGACGAAGTTCGCGCTTTAACTCAGGAACTTCAGTGAGGACTAAATCCGAAAATGATTGTTGCAGGAAGGCCCTCCGAGCTTCATTCGACTTAAACGAACGCCTGTCTGCCTGCGACGTCGGACCAAATTCAAGCACGTAGCGTTGTACAGTCTTGTTCGCCTGAAGCAAAGAACCGGAATATGTGCGGACGGAAGTTAAGAGCCGTAGCTCGTATCTCGCGCCCCAAATACCTTTGCCTTCCGAGGTTATGATTTCTGATTCGTTCATACTTTCACATGCCCTTTTATCATGGTCTGGGTTGCGAAGTCCTCTTAGTTCCTGATGGGCGATAGTCTGGAAAGCGGTTGTTCGACGGCCTATCTCGGGCTGACTCCTGGGTAGTCGCGTAATCTGAAACTGACCCGCTACCCTCTGCGGGCAAGGGACTCCATGTTGGTTAATCGGGCCAGCATGGGTCAGACCGGTGCGATTGTCACTTGCCCTTAAGTACTATTGCCCTGCGAATCCCGGGGAGTAGGATTGCGGCATTGGACCTCCCGGCCCGAAGGAGAAGAGTTGGCGGATACGCCCCTCGTGCGCCGGAAGGAAGTTCGCGTCCCTGTGAAGATGTTTGTGAATCTTTGCAGCGCGGAACGCCCTTCCTTCGAAATCGCCCCCACAATCGACATCAGTTGTCACGGCGCGCGGGTTGTGTCCAAACGGAGTTGGCAGCCCGATCAGCAGGTTTCGGTTCGGTCGATCCGTGGGAATGTGTACTCGCGAGCCCGCGTGGTGCACTGCCAACCTTATGCGGACAACTCCTTTGTGATCGGAATCGAAATGTATTATCCAACGGGTGATTGGACCTCCAGCGAGGGGACGCGGCGGGCTTGAGTGTCGAGCTTTGGGTTACCTTGATTTCAGACCGTGTCGGAAGTCTGTTTGTGCGGGTTGAGTATTCGCAGTGAAATGGAAAAAATCGAGGGCGACTCGGTGTGACCCGCGTCGCCCTCTTTTCGATTGAGTCGCGAATTTTCCGCTTCCCGATCCGCTTATTCGAAAACGGTTCGGTTTTACCCTGGCCGCCCTCTGGAAACAGAGTCGTGAAGCTTACCTTCTTGGTACCACTCACGACCTCGACTCGGTTTTACCCTTGCCGCATCTATGAGTGCCCCGCAAAGCTTTCGCTCCCGCTTTCGTCCGGCAACAACTCGGTTTGACCCTTGCTGCCGCGAACTGAGCCGCGAAGCGCGCTCCCTTCCTCAACACATTGGGGCTGGCTCGGTTTTACCCTTGCCATTCCTTTGCGCTGAATCGTGGAGCGTACCCTCTCAATTCAATTCAGTCGATGCTGACTCGGTTTTACCCTCGCCTTCATCTTTGCATTGACTCGGAAGTTTTTCTTCCCGATCAATCTGAGCGCATAGTAGAAGCAACCAGAAATGCGCGCAAGAGTTATTTCACTGAAACTCTGTGGAAATATGTGCATACCTGTGCAAGAAATTTTATGCGAAAAGAGTACGGAATTTGCGGTGTCCGGAAATCCGACTACGACAATTGGACAAGTGTTGAATCGCAGATTATTTGCGATCCCTTCGTGTCTTTCCCGCATTTTTTGTAAGATGCCATGTGCCGCACCAGGAGCAGCGATAGGGTCGCAGTTCCTTTGGCGCGCCGCCAGTAGCGATCTGGTGCGCAGCGGTAGACATAGCTTCACCTTCGGTCGCGTATTTCCGCTTCCCGGTAACCGGACATTTAGATTCGTCGCTCACTACGCGCCTTCCGAATAATTTTCTCGGCCCGCTCCCGCCTTTCGATTCCACGGGTACCGCATACTGTGTAAAGAAATTCAATCCTCTGTCATTATCTGGCAGATAGATGCCGCTTGCCACGGATACTGCGAACAGCGTACTTTGCAGGCATGGCGAGCCGGCCGCGATTTCGCATGTTGCAATATCGTGAGCTGACCCTCACACGAAGAGGTTACCAACCATGACGACTCCTTCTCCTTCCATTCGCGGCGTTGAAATCCTGGCGCCCGCTCATCCGGCGCAGGAGCACGTGCTCACCCCAGAGGCGCTTGCGTTTATCGTCGAACTCCAGCGGCGCTTCAATCCCCGGCGCGTCGAACTCCTGGCCGCGCGCGCCGCGCGGCAGAAACGCCTCGACGCCGGCGAAAGGCCCGATTTTTTGCCGGAGACGCGCGCGGATCGGGAGTCGGAGTGGACCGTTGCGCCTATTCCCGAGGATCTCCTCGACCGCCGTGTGGAAATCACCGGCCCCGTGGACCGGAAAATGATTATCAACGCGCTGAACTCCGGCGCAAACGTTTTCATGGCGGACTTTGAGGATTCCAACACCCCGACGTGGTCCAACCAGATCGAAGGGCAGCTCAATCTGATGGACGCGGTGCGCCGTAACATCACTTATTCCGATCCCGCTTCGGGTAAGGACTACAAGCTGAATGAACGCACCGCGGTCTTGTTGGTGCGTCCGCGGGGCTGGCATCTGGACGAACGTCATGTCCTGGTGGATGGCCAGGCGATGTCTGGCGCGCTATTTGATTTCGGCTTGTATTTTTTTCACAACGCAAAAGGGCTGCTGGCCCGGGGCACCGGACCGTATTTCTATTTGCCCAAATTGGAAAGCCACCTGGAAGCGCGGCTGTGGAACGACATTTTTCTGCACGCGCAGGACACGCTGGGCATTCCGCGCGGCAGCATCCGCGCTACCGTGCTAATCGAAACGATCCTCGCCGCTTTTGAGATGGATGAAATTCTTCATGAGCTCCGCGAGCACTCCTCGGGACTCAACTGTGGCCGCTGGGACTACATCTTCAGTTTCATCAAGAAGTTTTCTCACGATCCCAAGGCGGTGATGCCAGACCGCGGCCGGGTCACCATGACCACGCACTTTCTTCGTTCCTACAGCAAGTTGCTGATCCGCACCTGCCACCGGCGGAACATCCACGCCATGGGCGGCATGGCGGCCTTCATTCCCATCAAGAACGATCCGGTGGCGAATGAAAAAGCCATTGCGCAGGTGCGTGCCGACAAGGAACGCGAAGCGGGCGATGGCAACGATGGCACCTGGGTGGCGCACCCCGGCCTGGTTTCCGTGGCCAAGGAAATTTTTGACCGCCTGATGCCGGGGCCCAATCAGATTGAAAAGAAGCTGGCCGATTTCCACGCCACCGCGGCGGATTTGCTGCAAGTTCCGAGCGGAGAAATCACCGAAGCGGGGCTCCGGCAAAACATCGCCGTAGGCCTCGGCTATCTGGAAGCCTGGCTGCGTGGCACCGGCTGCGTGCCGCTATTCAATTTGATGGAAGACGCAGCGACCGCCGAAATCAGCCGCGCGCAACTGTGGCAGTGGATTCACCAGAATGCGCATTTAAAGGATGGCCGGAAAATCGATGAGCCGCTCTGCGATCGCATTATTGATGAGGAGTTGGCCAAGGCGAAAGAGTTAGGAGACGCGTCCCGCCTTGCGGCGTACGAAAAATCCGCGCAGTTGATGCGCGACCTGATTCGCTCGCCGCAATTTGTGGAGTTCCTGACCGTTCCCGCTTATCAGAAGATTCTCAGCGAAGGCAACTGACCCGGCCGCCGATTAAATGTGGCAGCTTGTGGCGCCGCGCTTCTCCAGGTAGCGCTGGTGATATTCCTCGGCGCGCCAGAACGTGCCCGCCGGTGTAATTTCCGTCGCAATGGGCTTGCGAAATTTGCCGCTGGCTTCCAGAGCCTGCTTGGACTTCTTGGCCTTGGCTTCCTGCTCGGGCGAGTGGAAAAAAATCGCGGTGCGATATTGCTCGCCGTAATCGGGGCCCTGGCGATTCACCTGCGTCGGGTCGTGGATGGTCCAGAAAACGTCCAGCAGTTGATCGTAGCTGACCTTCTCCGGATCAAAGGTGACCTGCACCACCTCTGCATGTCCCGTCGTGTCCGTGCAGACATCGCGATAGGTGGGATTTTGCGTCTTGCCGCCGCTGTAGCCGACCACGGCGTCCAGCACACCGGGTATCCGGCGAAACGCGGCTTCAATGCCCCAAAAACATCCTGCGCCAAACGTGGCAATTTCTTGCATCTGATTCCCCCTCTGCAGCTGCGATTCGAAGTTCACGAAAACCCGCAACTTGCGGCTTGCGCAAGGCCCTGCAAGCCATTCCGTAACCTATATTTTGCTACCAATTAGAGTTCAGAGTTGCAAAAAGGTTTCGCCGACCGGAGTGTCCTGCGACCCGGAGTTTCCTGGGCTTGCGTGGCGCCTGGCGGTCACCTAGTGGTTCGGAGGGCAAGGCTCCTGCCTGGTCACAAGCCTCTTGAATCGCCGAATTCTATGTATCTAACACAAACAAAAAAGCTTAAAAAAAGTGAAGGCCGTGGTGACTTGCATCACAGACGGGATTTGGTTCTTAGTTGAAAATGATTTGCAGATAGAGATGCAAATGATTCGCATAAAGAGAAGGCTCATGACCAAACCCAAACCGTCGTCACTCAAGCGCTCCTTCGCCGCGTTTTTCTTCCTGATTGTCCTCGGCATTGCCACCGCAGCGGCCGAGACTCTCAGCCTGTCAGGGGTTGTCACTGACCCCAGCGGCGCACCCGTGGCGGGTGCCACGGTTATCCTGCACGCTTCTGCCTCGGCCAGCCAACAAACGGCTGCCACCAACGACCAGGGCTATTACGCGTTGGCAGCTCCCGCGGGACGCTATGAGCTGGAAATCACCGCGCCTGCGTTCCAGCCTTTCCACCGCGCCGATCTAATCCTCGGTGATGGGAATTCCGTTCGCGTGGACGCGCAACTCTCTCTGGAAGCGCGGGCTGAGATCGTCACGGTTGTGGAAGAAGCATTCAACGCCGATCCCGCGTCCACGCAATTGGGGCAGGATCTGACTGCAGGGAAGATCTCCTCGGTGCCGCTGAACGGGCGCAATTTTACCAATCTCTTGACCTTGCAACCTGGCATCGTGCCCTCCAGCAGCGCGCAACCGAATGCCGTGGTTATGTCCGGAGTGACCAGCACGCCGCCCTCGGGGGATCTGGATGCGGGAAACCTTTCGGTGAGCGGCCACCGCGAAACCAGCAACGGTTTTGCCGTGAATGACAGCGACGTGGAGGAAGACGTCAACATGGGCGCGGCGGTGGTGCCCAATCTGGATTCGATCCAGGAGCTGCATGTGCTCACCGGAAATTTTGACGCGCAGTATGGCAATTACAGCGGCGGACAGGTTCTGGTCACCACCAAGTCCGGGACCGACTCCGTGCACGGCAGCCTGTTTGAGTTTTTGCGCAACACCAATCTGGACGCGAAGAGCTACTTTTCGCCGGATCGCGCGGCGTTCAATCGCAATCAATTTGGAGGGACGTTGGGTGGCCCGGTTCGCAAGCAATCGGTGTACTTCTTTGCCGACTACCAAGGAACGCGCCTCACGGAGGGCATCGAGACTGGACGGATCTCCGTGCCTAATCAACTGGAGCGCGAGGGCGACTTTTCCGCCGTGGCGAATTCGCTAACCGGGGCGGTGGGCGGGGATTATCTGGCAAACCAGTTATCGCAAAAACTTGGTTACGCCGTGAACGCCGGCGAGCCTTACTACTTTTCGGGCTGCACGCTGACCTCTCAGTGCGTGTTTCCCGGCGCGCAGATTCCGCAGCGAGCCTGGTCCGCGCCGGCCCAGGCGTTGTTGCAATACATTCCGCAGGCCAATCAAGGCACTTCGATTTTTTCGTCTTCCGCCGAAAATGAGGACCTACGCGACGACAAAGGCGCCATTCGCGTGGACGCGTCAACGCGCTGGGGAACGCTTTCTGCCTATTATTTTGCGGACGACTACTGGATGAACAATCCGTATCCGACCGGGCAGGGCGGTGCAAACGTGCCAGGCTTCAACGCGATCTCTGAAGGCCGCGCACAACTTCTGAGCCTGGGCTTCACGAAGGTTTTCAGCGCGAACACCATCAACGAATTCCACTTGAGCTATATGCGGAATTCGAGCGATATCGGGCAGCCCGTGGGCGGCGTTGGCCCGTCGCTCGCGTCGCAGGGATTTCTTACCGGTGAGGGCACGGTGGGGATTGTGCCGCTGAATCCTTCCATCGAAGGAATCGAAAACACATCGTTGAACAGCCTCACCTTCGGCGTGGACGTTACCGGGCTGACCCAGGCCAGCAATACCTACCAATGGTCCGACGATTTTACGCGGGTCCTCGGGAAGCACACCTTGAAAGTCGGCGGTTCCTTTCACATGGACCAGATCAATACCAATCCGGACACCGCTTCCAACGGCTCCTTCGCGTTTCGCGGCACGGAGACCGGCCTCGACTTTGCGGATTTTCTGCTCGGCGTCGCCAGCAGCTATTCGCAAGCGGATTCCAAGAGCTTTTACCCGCGAAACAAATACGTCGGACTTTTTGCGCAAGATACCTGGCGCATTACGCCAAATCTGACGTGGAACTATGGATTGCGGTGGGACGTGCTCCCGGCGTGGCACGAAAAATACAATCAGTTTCCGGGACTCGTCCTGGGCGAGCAGTCGCTTACGTTTCCCGGCGCGCCGGAAGGTCTTGTGTATCCGGGCGATCCCGGGATTCCTTCCACGCTGGCGCCCACTAAATATTCGAACTTCGCGCCGCGGCTTGGAATCGCGTACTCCCCGGAATTTCAGAATGGCGGGCTGCATACGCTGTTCGGAAACAGCGGCGAAACGCGGGTTGTCGGCGGCTACGGCATCTTCTACACGGCGTTCGAAGGATTGTCCGCAGGAATCATGAGCGCCAACCCTCCTTACGGATACGATTACACCAGCCTGGCGCCGGTTCTCTTCTCCACGCCGTTCGTCGCCGCCGCCACCGGGCAAGCGTCCGTGCAACCGTTTCCGTCGCCCATTCCCGCGTATGGCGCTTCCCCCAGCCAGCCGAACACCAGCGTCGATTGGTCAAAGTATTTGCCGATCACCGGCGTTCCATCGTTCTATCGCGGGAACGTTTCGCCCTATGCGGAAACCTATACGCTTTCGCTGGAACGCCAGCTTTCGAAAGACACGCTGTTGACGATGAGCTTCGTCGGTTCGCAGGCGCATCACCTGCTGGCCGTGATTCCCGCGAATCCCGGGAATGCCGCGGCGTGCCTGAGCGTGAGCCAACTCTCACAGGTCGCCCCGGGAAGTCCAGCCTGCGGGCCCTTCAGCGAAGGCGGGCTGTTCACGAAAGCCGACGGCGAAACGGTGCAGGTGCGCGGTCCGTTCAGCCCGCGATTCGATGCGGTCACTTACCAGAAAACCATCGGCAGTTCCAACTACAACGCGCTCGAAGTCAGCCTGAAGCACCACGGCAGGTCACTGGATTTGATGGCCGGCTACACCTACAGCAAATCGCTGGATGATTCTTCGAGTCTTTCCGAGGAGATCAATCCCATCGATCCCAAGGCCAGCAAGGGCCTCTCGGCGTTCGACCTGCGCCACAATTTCGTAGCCTCATACAATTACAATTTGCCGAGCCACGTTCTCGGCTGGGCAAATCGTTGGACTGAAGGTTGGTCCCTCTCGGGAGTCACGCGCATGGCCACCGGGCTGCCGGTCACTTTCTACAATAACAACGACACTTCGTTAATCGGGAGCATACCGAACGGTATTAACAACAACGGCGTGGACACACCCGACCGCGCGGCGGGGAATCTGCACATCAATAACGATCCGCGAAACGGCTTGCCGGCGTTCAATGACTCGCTCTTCTCATTGCCCGCCCTGGGGCAGATTGGAACAGCGTCGCGCCGCTTCTTCAGCGGTCCCAGCATGCTCAATTTTGATATGGCGCTGCAAAAGAATCTGCGCCTGACGGAATCGAAATCACTTCAGTTGCGGGTGGAATCGTTCAACACTTTCAATCACGCACAATTTTTCGGGGCTTCCAGCGTAGACGGGAACATCAGCAGCGCGACGTTCGGTCAAATCGTTAGCAGCATGCCTCCCCGGCTAGTGCAACTTTCGGCGAAGTGCATTTTCTAAGTTTGGTTCCCAACAAGAATGCAGATGCAGGAACTCCCTTTTCCGCTAGGAAGCCTTTCTGGCCGGGGCTTTGGCAGCTGCAAGGCTCTTGAGTTTATCCTGCGCGGGTCCTTTGTAGGGGCTGTCCACGGAAGCGGCATCCGTGAAGGCCTGCTTGGCTTCCACATTCTTCTTCAGATTCACGTAGGCAAATCCCAGGCGGTACTGATTGCGCGCGTACATCGCGGCGTTTGACTTCAGCAGCGGCGCGGCCTTGGTCAAACTGTCGACCGCTGCGGGATTTAGTTTCTTCTGCAGATCTACCTGGCCCAGCGCGCTAAGCGCCAGGCCTTTCTGCAGAGAAATCTGCTTCTGCCAGTCAGCGTCGCTCACGCCGTCGGGTTTCTTCGCAGCGTCGCAAAGTTCGGCGGCTTTCTTGGCGTAGCCCTCGGCTTTATCCAACTGCTCGCCCTTTTCGCTGTAATCGTCCGCCAGCAGCAGCAACATGCCGAGGTCGTTGGGGTCTTTTGCCAGGGCGGCGTTTGCCGTCTCGAGCATCTTCGGGCGATTCTGGACCTGCTGATAGGCGAAAGCCGCTGCGCCCAGGGCCTGAACTGCATTGGGCGAATCGGGAAACATCGTCGCAAAGCGCACCAGGAGCGCCGCCTTCTTTGTTGGATCCTTTTGCTGGAACCCGGCGCTGGTGAGCGATTGCTCGATATACGCCTCATTGTCCTTGATGGAATCAAAATTCTGCTGCTGTTGAACCTTCCATTCTTGCGGCGAAGTGCCGGCGGGCGGGGGTTGCCCCTTGAATCGCTGCAGAATCGCGGCGACCTTTTCTGCTTCAACAAACAGCTTGTCGATGTCGCCTTTTTCATTCGCGGCGCGCACCATGTTGACGCCATTTGAAAAATTGTCGGGGTCGAGCGCGTAGAGCTTAGCGCCGTACTCAAACACCTTGTCGTACTGTTTGGCGCCGAGATAGAAGTTCACGTACTGCTCATCGGCCAGAATCTGCAGATCGCCTTCGGGGTGCGTGCTGGAGAAGGCGTCAATCAGCTTGAGCTTTGCTGCAGGATCGGTGGCGGCATTGATGTCGTTGAGCTGGTGGTCCACTTCCGAGCCGGCGGGAACAATCACCATTTTCCCAAGTTGCGCGCGGAGCGGCGACGCAAAACAACTGCCTACGACCAAAAGGATTGCGAGGACTCGAAGGCGAAGCATGCGTACCTCCCAGGAAAAGCTTGAGGAGCGAACCATGGATTACCCCGCATCTTAGTGCGCAGCGCCCCGCAGCGCAAATCTTTTGGCGCGGCTAGCCTTTCGCACCCTTATCAACTTGTTAGCGTTTCTTGCGCGGGCGTTTCACGGCCGAGGGGGACTTTCGCGCCGCGGAGGATTTCTTGCCTGCCTTGGCGTTCTTGTCGAGGCGCAACTTCCAAGCCGTGTGCAGCGCCCCGTGCAACACTTCCTCGCTGGCCTCGGCCAGACGGATGTGGGTCATGCCCAGGCGTCCCCAGCCGCCAGGGATGGGAAGAAAAACCTCTGGCATTTCGTCGACGAACGCCGTCTGCTGCTCCACCGTAATCATCAGGTTCCCGTAGCCCTGTTTTGCCGAAGCCAGCGTCGCAAAAATTCTGCCGCCCACGCGAAAGTCCGGCTGCCCCATGTGCGAGCTTTCCTCCGCGCCCGGGAAGCTCAGTGCAATCCGCCGGAAGTCGTCAATCCTCATCGCGAGCTCGCCCGCGAAGGTCCCGTCTGAACCATCATTTTTCATTCTCCGTTCCGCAGGTCATTCGAAAGAATAATCTGATCGGGAAACTTCCTGTCTCGCCGCGGGTCACACGGAATTTCCAGCTGCGCACGGCAGTAACCGCCGCCTCGTCGATTGCCGAGTCAACGGACTTCACCACTCGCACGCCAATTACATTGCCGCTCGGAGCAACCGTGATGAACAGGTCCACGTCGCCCTGAATGCCCGCCGCTCTGGCTGTTTCCGGATAAGGTGGCAGCGGGACATCGATGTCGCTCACAACTTGCAATTCCCCCGGACGCTCGGTAGTCATGGGAAGTTTTTCGGCATAGTAAACCTCGCCGTGGTCGCCCTTTGCTCCCTGCGGACACAGCTTGGGCAACAGCCCGTACGTCAGTTCCACCTGCGAAGCGACCGGCGCGCTTCGTGGTGGCTCATAATGAAATCTCATCGCGGCTTCTTCCGAGGCCGGGCGCAATTCAGGAGGGCCGGTCAGCGCCTTCGCACTGATTACGCTCCCATCTTTGCCCACGACGATTTTGACGACCACGCTTCCCTGGACGTGCTGCTTCGAGACCTCCTCGGGATAAATAGGGTCTGCGCTATTGATCAGCTTGAGGCTCGCCGCACGTTCGGCCACCTGCTCCCGCTGCTCGAATTCTTTGACCAGGCGCTCGCCCACGCTGTTAAATCCGGTCAACAGGCCGCCCCAGCGATGCGAATCGCTCCAGAGAACTCTCCCCGATTGCGCGTCCACCACGGACAGAAACGCATAGTGAACCGGCGCCTGCTTGTTGTAATTGGGGATTGGGTCCTCTGCAACGTGTCCGCCGGGATCAATCGTTGCCGTCTGCCCTCCGGCGAGGATAAGATCGCCGCCCTGATCCGGATCGGTCTCCAGCACCAGAATCAAATCAGCCCTTTTGCGATCTTTGACAACTTGAAATCTTCCCCACTTGGCAAGCTCAGTCAGGACGCGCTGCCCTACGGCGTCTACGCCAGACTTGTCTTCAAAATAAATGGTTTTGGCCCTGGCAATCACCGCGGGATTCGCAATTTCAATTTGTCCGTGAGCCGAGCCGGGGTTCACGAGGCCCGCAAAGAGGCAAGCAGTCACAAGCTGGGCTGAAGTTCGCATAACCGCCACCGGAAATCCTAACGCGAGTTTACGCCCCAGAGCACCATTGCCTCAATCATCATCCGAATTACGCTCGGAGGCGCTCGGGCCCGCTCGGGCCCGATTTGACGGGTCTCGGTTGTTCGCGAGAACATTAAAGATTGGGCTTGGAGGCTCTGATGGACCTGGGGTTGCGTGGGCGGGTGGCGATCGTGGCGGCAGCCAGCAAAGGGCTGGGACGCGCGGTTGCGGAAGAGTTGGCCCGGGAAGGCGCGGAAGTCGCCATTTGCGCGCGGACGGCATCCGACTTGGAACACGCCGCGGCAATAATTCGAGCTGCGGGAGACCGCGAGGTTTTCTGGCAGGCCATGGACGTCGGCAAACCGTCGGAAGTCTCTCGGTTTGTCGGCGACGTCGAAAAGCGCTTCGGCCGCGTGGACATTTGCGTTACCAACACCGGTGGCCCGCCGTCTAAACTGTTCAGCGCCACCACCAACGAAGACTGGCGCGTGTGGACCGACCAGTTGCTGATGAGCACGGTGTATTTTGCCCAGGAGACGCTGCCGCGCATGCAAAAAAATAAATGGGGCCGCTTCCTGACCATCACCTCGTATTCTGTGAAACAGCCGGTAGAAGGATTGCTGCTTTCAAACTCGCTGCGAGCGGGAGTCACGGGCCTGGTGCGCACGCTGGCCAATGAATATGGCGCATCGGGAATTACGGTGAACAACGTTTGCCCCGGCTACACGCGCACCGACCGCCTCGATGACCTGGCCAGCATGATGGCCGCGCGCAGCGGCGCCACACCCGAAGAAGTATTTGCCGGTTGGAAGAAACTTATCCCCGCGGGACGCTTGGGCACGCCGGAAGAGTTTGCCGCGGTGGTCACATTTCTTGCGTCGGAAAAAGCCAGCTACGTCAACGGAGTCTCGCTGACCATCGATGGCGGCACAACCAGGAGCCTGCTCTAGCGCCGCATGCCGACTCCGCCCCGCACATTGACCCTCTCGGTGATGGAAGGTTTCTACGCGATCGTGAAACTCCCGCACGACGCGGCGATACCCGCGTGGGCCGCGAGCGGCGCGTTTGTTTCGGTGACGCGCACCGCGGAAGAGCTTTCGGTGGTCGCCTCAGACTCCAACGTTCCGTCTGAAATAGAAGCTTCGCGCGGCTGGCGACTCCTGAAAGTGCACGGGCCGTTTGCCTTTGACGAAATCGGTGTGGTGGCCGCGTTGGCCAACCCCTTGGCGCGAGTGGGCGTGGCAATTTTTGTGATTTCCACCTCCGACACGGATTACCTGCTGGTGCAACACGAGGAAATCCCAGTCGCCGTGGAAGCCCTGGAGCACGCCGGCCATCGCGTTTTGCATGTGGAATTGCTGAATTCATAAAACGTCTGAAGGAGCGACTGGAATGTTTAAGAGGAACATCAATCGTGCGCGGCAAACTACTTTTATCGGCGCATTATTTTGCGCCCTGTGGCTGGCGAGCGCCGTCGGGTTGCTGCGCGCGGATGAGCCATTTGCGCGCAGCCGCGATTATGACCTGGGGCATTCCAGGATTGCCTTGCGCTTTAAGCCCGAGCAGAAAAAGGTGATCGGCGACGTGACCCACTCCATTACCCTGCTGCGCGATGGGCTGGGAAACATCTCCTTCGATTCCGTGGGCTTGCAAATCGAAAGCGTGCGCATCAACAAGAGCGACGCAAAATTTGAGGCCACCGAAAACAAACTGGTCGTCACTTTGCCAAAGGGCGCCAAGGCCGGCGCAAAGTTCGATGTGGAGATCAAGTATCAGGGCACGCCAACCAAGGGCCTCTATTTCATTTTGCCAGACAAGGACTATCCCAACCGCCCGCTGGAGATTTGGACCCAGGGCGAATCCGAAGATACCCGCTACTACCTGCCGACCTACGATTATCCGAACGACCGCTTGACCACCGAAACGATCCTGACCGTCCCGGCAAGCTGGACCACCATCTCCAACGGCAAGCTGATCAGCGTGACCGACACCGGCGACGCCATGAAAATCTGGACCTGGCGCGAATCGCAGCCGAGTTCGACGTACCTCATCACCGTGGTGGCGGGCGAGTTTGTGGAAGTGAAAGACACCTGGCGCAATATCCCGGTCACTTACTACGCGCCCAAGGATCGCGGCGACCGCCTGAGCCCGAGCTACAGCCGCACGCCCGCGATGATGGAACTCTTCAGCAAGAAGCTGGGCGTGGATTATCCGTGGGAGAAATATTCACAGGCGATGGTCGATGAATTCGTCGCCGGCGGCATGGAAAATTCCAGCGCCACCACCAATACGGCGGAGTCGCTGCGCAATCCCAAGCTGGGTCCGGAATACCAGCAGGGCGACGACCCCCTGATTTCCCACGAACTGGGACATCAATGGTTCGGCGACCTGGTCACCACCAAAGATTGGGCAAACATCTGGCTGAACGAAGGCTTTGCCACCTTCATGGAAACAATTTGGGCAGAATCGTATTTTGGAAAAGATGCCGCGGACTACGACCGCTGGGAGGGCGCGCAACAGTGGTTTGCCATGCGCTCGCTGTATGACAAACCGATCGTGCATTACGACTTTGAAGAGTCCGAAGAGTTTGACGGCAACGCTTACGGCAAAGGTGGCTGGGCTTTGTACATGCTCCGCCGCCAACTTGGCGAAGAGGCTTTTTACGCTGGGCTCAAGCATTATCTGGAAGTCAACCGAGGCAAAAACGTGGTGACCCCGGACCTCAGCAAGGCCATTGAGGAAGCCACGCATACCAACGTGGACGCGTTCTTCCAGCAGTGGATTTATGGCGCGGGTGCGCCGAAATTCGAACTGGGCTACGCGTACGACGAAGCCAAGAAGCAAGTGGCTCTGACGGTGAAACAGACGCAAAAGCGCGAAGGGCGCGTGGGGCTCTTTCAGGTGCCGGTGGATGTGGAGATCACCACAGCGAGCGGACCCAAGCTTTACCCTATCCATGTCACACAGGAATCGGAGGTGTTCACCTTCCCGGCGGATTCCGCGCCGCTGATGGTGCTGTTCGACAAGGGAACGCAAATCCTGAAGTCCGCGCAGTTCAAGAAAGAAAAGAAAGAATTGGTCTATCAGCTGAAAAACGCCGGCGAAGTCGCGGATCGCGCAGACGCAGCAGAAGCCCTTGGAAAGCTCAAGGGCGATGAGGAAGCCGCTGCCGCGCTGGGCGATGCCCTGCGCACTGACAAAAGCAGCGGCGTGCGCATGATCGCGGCCCGTTCGCTGGGAGAATTGGGCGGTGCGACAGCATCCAAGCAGTTGCTGGGGGCGCTCGATTCCGCCAAGGAACCCTGGGTGCGCTCCAATATCGTGCAAGCGCTGGAAAATTTCAAGGACGACGCGGCGGTGGCCGCACGGCTGCAAATCGTGGCGCGCGATGATTCTTCCTACCGCGCACGCGGCGCCGCTTTGCGTGCAATCGGCCGCATCAAAGGCCCGGGCGCGTACGAAACGCTGGCGGCCGCGGTGAGCACCGATTCGCCGGACGGCTTTTTGCGCAACGCGGCGCTGAACGGACTCGGCTCGCTCGGCGACGACAAGGCAGTGCCGCTGCTTCGCGATTGGGCGGTGGCCGGCAAGGACATGGATTCGCGGGAGGCGGCCATTGGCAGCCTCGCGCGGCTCCAGAAGGACAGCAAGGAGATCACCCAGGTGATTGCCGGCTATCTGCAGGATTCGCATTTCCCGGTTCGCCGCACCGCGATCTACGCGCTTGGCGGCCGCGGTGATGCCTCGGCGATTCCCGCGCTGGAAGCGATGCTGCAGAGCAAAGGGCTGAGCATCGAGATGCAGCCAACGATCAAGGAACAGATCGAACGGCTGAAAAATCCCTTGGCCAAGGGTGCCGGGCCGCACGGCATGAAGAACGCGGACGGAAACACGCCCGCGCAGGCTAGCGGCGACGACCGGTTGATTCACCTGGAACAGATGGTGCAGGAGATGAACGACCGCTTGAAAGAAATCGAGAAGCGGTTGCCCGCAGCGAAGCAGTAGCGCGTCACGGCTCGGTGAGGAAGATGCGCAGGTCGCGCAGATTGTTGCCGGTAGGGCCGGTGAGGATCGCGTCGTTAAGCTTAGCGAAAAAAGTGTAGGCGTCACTGTGCCGGAATGCCGCGGCCGGATCGAGGTCCAGCGCTTTTGCGAGGGCAGAAGTTTCGCCATCGGCGACGGCCCCCGCCGCGGGACTGTTGCCGTCGATCCCATCCGTACCCACGCTGAGCACCGTGATGTTTCGCCCAGCGATTCTTTCCACGCACGAAAGCACGAACGCGGAATTCCGCCCGCCCATGCCGTTTCCCGTCACCGGCGAACTAAGCTCTCCGTCGGCGATCAGTGCCACCCGCTCGCCGGGATTTTCGCTCCGCCATTCTTCCAGTTTGTTCAGCAGCGCACCGGCAGCCTCGGCGACCGGCCAGTCGTCGGTAGTATTGTCGCAACACGTGAGGTAACCTCGCGCCTCGGTGGCATGGTGCGCCGCGTGGAAAAGATCATGCATTCCGAGCAGCAGCTGAAAGTGCGCGTTGTGAAACGCTGGGTCGCCCGGCTTGGGCGTTTCCGGCATTTTCCCCGCATCCAACCAGCGAACCAGCACTTCGGGAAAGCGTTGGCGCAAACCGTATTGCTCGACGATGCGATTCACTTCCGCAATTGTGGATGGATCGGGCAGGGTCGGTCCGGAGGCCAACGCGTTTTCCTTGCCCTCGGGTACGTCGGTAACAGCTAGCGTCACTTTCGTAGCACGCGCGGCGGCCAATGCCAGGCGCCCGCCCTTTACCGCGGAGAGATGCCGGCGCACGGTGTTCATCGCTTCAATCGGCGCACCGCAAGTCACCAGAGCGTGATTCGCGGCCCGCAGGTGCTCCAGTTGCATCCCCGGAACCAACGGCAGCTCCAGCAGCGCGGAGCCGCCGCCCGAAAGCAGAAAAAAGACCACGCTGCGTTCATCGGCTTCACGCAGCAGCGCCAGGATGGCTTCCGCCGCGCGCCAACTGTCTTCGTTCGGGTCCGGATGCCCGGCCACAAAATAAGCGAGACCCGGAATAGGTGCGGCAGGCTTTGTGGGAGCCGCAACGACTCCTCTGAAGACATACGCATCCGGCAGAAACGCACGCAGTCCAGCGGCCATCGCGTGCGCCGCCTTTCCTACGGCAATAACAAAGAGCGAAGAACATCCGGAAAGCTCAATGGCGCCATTCTCGAAAATCAGTCGGGAGCCCACGAGTTCGAGCTTCAGCTCCATCACCCGAGGGATATCCAGCGCCGCCAGCGTGTCCCGAAAAATTTCCCTGGCGAGCTGTTTTCCGGGCGTCATCGCGGCACCGCTCATGGTTTCAGGATTTCTTCAGCACCGTGGGATTCAGCATGTTGGGAGGCATCTGCCCCTTGAACAGCGCGACGACGTTGTTCGCCGCCATCACCGCCATCTTCGAGCGCGTTTCCAGCGAGGCCGACGCCAGGTGCGGCGTCAGCACCACGTTCGGCCGCTTCAAGCCGGGGTGAATGAATGGCTCGTTCTCATAAACATCCAGGGCCGCCCCGGCGATTTTCTTGGCTTCCAGCGCGGCAACCAGCGCGGCTTCATCCACCACCGGACCGCGCGAGGTGTTGATGAGAAACGCGGTAGGTTTCATGCGATAAAACTTCGGCGCATCGAACAGCCCGCGAGTTTCCGGCATCAGGGGGACGTGTACGCTGATAAAATCCGATTCGGCCAGCAGCGCGTTCATGTCGCGATATTCCACATTGAGCGATTGCGCGACGTCCGCGGGCGCCTTCACCGCGTCGGTATAAATCACTTTCATCTGAAAGCCGAGCGCCCGGCGCGTCACCGCGCGCCCGATGCGGCCGAACCCCACGATGCCCAGCGTCTTGCCCCAGATGTCGGCGCCGCACAATTGATCGAGATTCCAGCCCTTCCAGTTACCTGAGCGCGCCAGTTGTTCGCCTTCGCTCACCCGCCGCGCCAGGGCCATCATCAGGGTCCAGGCGAAGTCGGCGGTGGTCTCGTCGAGCACCCCGGGCGTGTTGGTGGCCACAACGCCGCGCCGCGTGCAGGCATCCACGTCAATGTTGTCGAATCCTACGGCGACATTCGCCGCGATGCGCAATTTCGGCGCGGCGCGCAGGAACTCCTCATTCACCTTTTCGGTAAGCAGGCAGATCAGCCCCTCTTTGTCCTTCACATTGCGGAGCACTTCATCGCGGGGCGGGCGCTCCTCGTTGGTCCAATATTGTATGTCGCAGGCCGCGTCAAGGATTTGCCGCGCTTCGTCAAATAACTGATGGGTTGCATACACTTTCGGTTTAGCCATCCACGTCCTCTTGGCATTTATATTTCTGGCCCTCTACACTAGCACACGCAGGCAAACCCGCGCAGGGCCCCATTGCCAGCCTGCCGCGTGAATCACTATAGTGGAACAGCCGCAAGCGATTGCTGCCGGCTCGCTATGGATCCCGCACTCATTCGTGAACTGAAAACCCTGCTCGGCCCTGCCAACGTTTTGTCTCATAAAGAAGACTTGATGCTCTACGAGTTCGACGGTTCGGTCGAAAAGGCCCGCCCCGAAGTAGTCGTGTTCCCGCACACGACGGAAGATGTTGCCAACATCGTGAAGCTCGCGGCTAGATTTCAAGTGCCAGTGGTGGGTCGCGGCGCGGGGACGGGACTCTCCGGCGGAGCTTTGGCGCGCGGCGGCGGTGTGATGATCGTCTTCGCGCGGATGAACCGCATTCTGCAGCTCGATATCGAAAACCGGCGGGCCGTGGTGCAACCCGGCGTGGTGAATCTGGACATCACCCGCGCCGTCGAACACGCGGGTTTGTATTTCGCGCCGGATCCTTCCAGCCAGAAGTCTTGCACCATCGGGGGAAACGTGGCGGAAAATTCCGGGGGGCCGCACACCCTGGCATACGGACTCACGACCAATCATGTGGCGGCAATGGAACTCGTGCTCCCCAACGGCGAAGTCGTGCGCGTTGGCGGCCATCACGGCGACACCCCGGGGTACGACCTGTGCGGGTTATTTGTGGGCAGCGAGGGCACGCTCGCGCTGGTCACGGAAATTACCGTGAAGCTTTCGCGCAAGACCGAGGCGGTGAAAACGCTGCTGGCGATATTTGATGCCGTGAGCGACGCCTCGCGCACGGTGGTGGAAATGACCGCGAGGGGCATCACTCCGGCGGCTTGTGAAATGCTCGACGGTTGGACCCTACGCGCTGTCGAGGACTATATCCACGCCGGGTTTCCGCGCGACAGCGCCGCGGTGCTGCTGATCGAGGTGGAAGGCCTGCGCGAAGCCGCCGAATCGCAAACCGCCACCATCGCGGACATTTGCGCCGCCAATCATGCACGGGAAGTGCGTACCGCGCGCGATGCCGGCGAGCGCGATCTGTTGTGGAAAGGGCGGAGAAATGCGTTCGGCGCGCTGGGCCGCTTGGCGCCATCGAATTACGTTCTCGACGGAGTAATTCCCCGGTCGAAACTGCCGGAAGCCCTTGAAAAAATCCAGGAAATTGGCAAAAAGTTTGACTTTCAGATTGGCAATATCTTTCATGCCGGCGACGGAAATCTGCACCCGATCGTTCTTTATGACCCGCGGGACACACAACAGTGTGCCCGGGCCATCGCCGCTTCCCACGAGATTATCCGCATGTGCGTTTCGCTGGGCGGCACGCTGACCGGAGAGCACGGCGTGGGCATGGAAAAAAATGAATTGATGACCCTGCTCTTCAGTGATGCGGATTTCGACCTGATGCGGCGGATTCACGATGCGTTCAACCCCGATTCTTCGCTGAATCCTGGCAAGATCTTCCCAATCAGCAAGGGCTGCGGGGAAATTCGCATCCGCAAATCCGGGCAAACGGCTGGGAGACCCTCATGACCAGCGTCGCCAGCCTGCCCGCGCGCCTGGAAAAGTTGGTAGGCAGCGATCGTGTGCGAACTTCCGAGTCCGAATTGCAGGATTTTGCCATTGCCGGCCACGTGCCCACCGCCATTCTGAAGCCACAGTCAGGGGAAGAGGTGGCGGAGATTGTGCGTCTGGCGGCCACGGAGAAACTGGCCGTTGTGTGCTGCGGTTCGCGAAGCAAATTGGACTTGGGAATGCCTCCGCAGCGTTATGACCTGGCGCTGGACATGACGGCGCTGCGACAGATTGTGCATTACGATCCCGGCGATCTGACACTGAGCGTGGACGCGGGCATAACGTTGCAGGAATTGGCGAAAGCACTGGCTGCCAAAAATCAATTCTTGCCGCTGGCCATGCCGTGCCAGGGAACTTCCACGATTGGCGGCGCGGTTGTTTCCGGAATCGATTCCACCATGCGCCAGCAGTACGGCACGCCGCGCGATTTCCTGATTGGCGCGGAATTCGTGGACGGCAAGGGACAACTCTGCAAAAGCGGGGGCCGCGTGGTCAAAAACGTGACCGGCTACGATCTCCACAAATTGTTGATTGGCTCCCTCGGCACGCTCGCGGCTGTCACCCGGCTGAATTTTCGGACCTTCCCGCTTCCCGAATTGCGTGGTGGGCATCTGGCCAGTTTCGCGACGCTGGAAGCTGCGTTTGCCTTTCGCAAAATTCTTCTCGACTCCGGCCTGCCTTTTTCGAATCTGGAACTCTTTGATCCGGATTTTTCCGCGCTTTTGGCAGAATTTGTGAAAAATGCGGAAGGAGGCGCGCCGGAGATGCTCGCAGCACCGAACTGGAATGTGTTTGCGGCATTTGGAGGAAATGAGGCGGTAGTCCAGCGGATCGAGCGTGAACTGCAAAAGCATTCCAAGGAATCGCGCGCTGAAAAGAGCGGGATGATTGAAGGGGGCTTTCTCGCACAAATCGATGACGCCCTGCGGGAAGCATTCGCGTGGCTGCGGCACGCTGCTCCTGGCGGAGCAGTGTGCCGCATCGTTTTGCCGCAATTTTCGCCGAGGGATACAGCGGAATTGTTGCAACTATCGAGGCAAGCGCAGCAGCGTACGTGTTTTCTGATGCGTGCCGCAGGCGTGGCCTATCTTGCGCTGCTTGGCGCGAGTGAAGACGAGTCCGGGATAGACGCATTGCAGCGCGCCGTTTCTCAGGTGTTTTCCCGCGTGGGTGAAAAGAACGGCAGCGCCACGCTGTCGCACGCACCAAACTGGTTGAAGGGCAAAATCAATGCGTGGGGCGCCAAGCACCGGGATTTCCCGCTCATGCAACGCGTCAAGCAATCATTCGACCCGCAAAATATTTTTTCGCCCGGCCGCTTTGTAGGAGGCCTCTGACCCGTGGTGGCTCACTCTCCGATCCTTGGCGCAATTCCTGTCTACGAAGATTTCTCCCGCTGCGTGCATTGCGGGCTGTGCCTGAATCACTGCCCAACCTATCGATTGTGGCACCTCGAAGCGGATTCGCCCCGCGGCCGCATCCGCCAGATGCTGCTCGTCCAGCAGGGTGAGTTGCCGGTGTCAGAAGGGTTCGTCGATCACATTGATAAATGTTTGGGTTGCCGTTCCTGCGAATCCGCCTGCCCCTCAGGCGTCAGCTACGGAATGCTGGTGGAACACGCGCGCGCCCGCATCGAGCAAGACTACCAGCGGCCCTGGTTTACCCGAATGGCGCGAAATCTGGTGTATCGCCGGCTGTTGCCCTATCCCGAGCGCATCGCGATGGCCGCAAGGCTTTTGCGTGTTTATCAACGCTCTGGTTTGCAAGCCGCCGCCAGGGCCACGGGAATTCTCAAATTGCTTGGAGTGGCCGAACGCGATCGCTTGCTTCCGCCGGTTGATCGCCAATTTTTTTTCGACCGCCTCGGCAAAACATATCCCGCGCAGGGAACACGCCGCGCCCGCGTCGCCTTCTTCGCAGGCTGCGTGGCGAATGTCACCTTCACCGCGCTGAACGAAGCCACCATCCGCGTACTCACTGCCAATGGTTGTGAAGTGGTGGTTCCCGGCGGGCAATTCTGCTGCGGCGCGCTGCCGGCCCATGCCGGCGTGCGCGATGTGGCCCGCGACCTGGCACGCAGGAACATTGCCGCCTTTGCCGCGGGGGATTTCGATGCCGTGGTGACCAATGCCGCCGGCTGTGGCTCAACGTTGAAGGAATACGCCCACCTGTTCACGCCCGACGAACCGGAATACGCCGCCGCCGCCGGCTGTGGGAAAAATACCCGCGATGTCACCGAATTTCTCGCGGCGCTCGGCCTTTCCGCTTCGCTGAAACCCGTTCAAGCGCGCGTCACCTACCAGGATTCCTGTCATCTTTTGCACGGCCAAAAAATCCGCGAAGCGCCGCGCCAGTTGCTACGCGCAATTCCCGGCGTGGAACTCGTGGAATTGCCGTTCGCGGATATTTGTTGCGGTTCAGCGGGTGTCTACAACGTCACCCAGACAGAAGCGGCTCTCGACCTGTTGGCCGAAAAAATGAGCTTTGCCAAATCCACCAAGGCGCAAATCATCGCCACCGCCAATCCCGGATGCCTGTTGCAATTGCGCGCAGGAACGGAAATTCATCACACCGGCCAGGAAGTCCTGCACGTGATCGAACTCCTCGACCGCGCCAACGCGCAATCGTCTTAACAATCTAGCAATGGGTTAATAATGGGACGCGCGTTCAGCGCTCGGCAATCAAATACCGGCAACCCTGTGGCCCGGTTCTTACGGAGTGCACAATACCGGCGGGAAGATCGCAGCGCTCCCCGGTGCGAAAGGTCTTGGTCTCCCCGTTCATGGTCATGCTCATCTCGCCGCTCAATATAATGTGCGCCGATTCCACCCGGTGAGTGTGTTCGGGATAGTCCACATCTGGGCCATCTTCCCAGACGTACAGGTGAGCATAGCCCTCCAACATCAACTTTTCGGCCAGGTCCTTCTCTTCCATGACGGCAATCTTAACGCTTTTTTCGCTCATAAGCCCAACTCACAATTGCTTCGCCCAGACACGACTACGCCCTCACCGCAGCAATGGGGGTAGCTGCAGTGAGGGCGCGCCGTCTTCAGGAGAGAAGCTCGTATACGCCGGCGATCAGCCTACTCGCTGGGGGGCGCAGCATCCGGTGGAGCGCCGGGCATCGCGCCATGTGGCCCACGCGGCCCACGCCCCTGGGTCACGGTGTAGTCCGCGGGCACGGTGAACAGCGAGGCCGCGGGCGACGTGCGCTGAATGTTGGTGACGGTGTAGGTGGTCGAGCCCGTCCGCGGATCGGTTCGCGTGCTTTTCACCACGATCTGGAGGTCGGCGGAATACCAAACCTCGTTGACGATGGCGATGGGCTTGTCATTGCCGATCTGCCCTACGGGGATGGTGCGCGTATACCGCGTACCCTGCGCGGATACGCCGTTGATGCTCTGCGTCCCGAGGTCGTCCTTCTTCAGCGTGCCGTTGGCAATTTCCTTCTGGATGTGCGCTTCAAAATTGCTCTGTAGGGTATCGGGATTCTTGTTCCCGCCCGGGCGCGCTGGAAGCTGCTTGGCTGTCTTCTGATCCGGTCGAAGTTCATACGAGGTGCCGGCAACCGGGTCATGAATCAGGACAAAAATGTTGGACTGTCCCGAAGCGGCAAGCGGCCCGATGGCTGGCAGGGAGATTTCCCTGCGCACACGTCCCTGCGTGTCGCGGAAGAGATTGGCCTGAAACTTCCGATTAATGGAGGTGCCGTCCGCAAGCGTCTGGGTCGTTTCAATCACCGACACCGCGGAATACGGAGCCCCGGTCACCGCCTTGCCCGGGTGCATTTCCGCGAAGCCCAGAATCTCCATGCGCCCGCCCATCGGGCCGCCGGCCATAAATCCGCCATGCGGCGGCGGACCATCCGGCGGCGGTGCCGGCTCCTGGGCCGCCAGGCCGCAGGCAATCATGAGCACCGCCGCTGTCATCACTGAAAAAATCAACTTTTTGTTCATTCGAGCTTCTCCTCTACTTCTCTCCCGTTTCTTGCTCTTCCAAACGCGGCGGGCGCGCCGCGCGAAATCCTAGTTGCTCGATTGCGGCAGGCGATACGCCTGCGGCTGCCCATCCGCGCCGAGTAACAAATCCACCTGCACCACATCGCTGGCGTGTTCTTCGTTAACGCTGAGTCCCAACGCGCTTAGCGAGCCGCGCTGCATCTGTACCCGCACCACCGTAGAATCGTCCAGCAGGCCCGGCACGGCGCCCGGAATCAAGGCAAACTCATCGCCATCATTTTCGGCAATCAGCGTTCCACCAAGTTCCGGCCCGGTCGCAACCCCGGGAATCGCCGCCGGCGTCGCGGCCTTCTGCACTCGCGCGGTATTCGAATCCCTTCGTCCATGCCACACAACCAGCGAACTGGCCACGAGTATCAGCGTTGCCGCTGCCAGCACCCAGCCCGCCAGAACCACTCGTCCGCGGTTCTTATCCGTCTTGTGCCGGGTGCGAAATTCCTGGCGCAACCGCATCTCCACTCGCGATGGCGCCGTCGCACCGGAAGTCACCTGCCCTAGTTCCCGCAATTCTGCTCGCAACGCCAGGGAGCTTTCATACAGACCCGCGCAGTGCGGGCAAATCCGCAAATGTTCCCGCGCCGCGGCGGAATCCATTCCGTCAGCGTAGAGATCCTGGTCGAGTCCCGAGTTGGCAAATTCTTCGCAGTTCATCTTCACTTCTCCCGCAAATCCTTAGCGCCCGGCATTTGCACGTTTTGGCGCTTCCCGTAGCACCTCGAGCTTGGCCAGCAGCAACGCGCGGCCCCGGTGCAACCTTGACCTCACCGTGCCCACCGGACATTCCAGAACCCGTGCCGCTTGTTCGTAGCTCAGCTCTTCCAATTCGCAGAGCACCACGGTTTCCCGGAACTCCGGCGGCAGCGACAACACCGCCGCGTGCACCCGTTCGCGCCGCTCGCGAAGTTCCGCCCAGTGCGCGGGTGTCCGCTCGTCGGCCACGTCAACTACGTTCGCTTCACCGTCACCGTTTCTCTGCTCCAGCGAAAACTCCCGCGGTCGGCGTTCCAGGTGCTTCATCACCCGGTTGCGGGCCACCCCGTAAAGAAACGCTCCAAGGGGGCCGCGCTCGGGATCATATTTTTTCGGCTCGCGCACCAGGGTCATGAACACGTCCTGCACAATCTCCTCCGCCGCCCAGGTTTGTCCCGTCATGCGCAGCGCAAAGCGATAAATCTGCGCCTGGTTGCGCCGGTAGACTTGCGTGAAGGCTTCTTCATCGCCCTTCGCCGACCGTTTCAGCAGGACGTCGTCTCTTTCCTGTGGCTCGATGTGCATCGCTCCCGATCTGACGCCTGCCCTCATTACACTATTCCCGGCCGGGGCGCGGAAAGTTCCCGACGGAAGTGCAGGACATTCACGGGCCGTTTGGCGGCCCCCTATGTCTACTCTAAGTTAAACACGGTCAGAGGGTTAGAGTTGCTAGGAGATTTGTCCGGTTGGGCTATCACTCGAGCCCTGCCTCGCCTGGCGGCCTCGGGCGACAGGTCCTCTGTCCCGCAAAAGCATTAACTTATTGGCCTACAAATTCTGGTGGGAGGCTCAGTGCGTCTTGCTGGGCCGAAACATCTTGGCCGCGATGCGCGTGACCACTCGACGCGGCACCAACCGCTGCGAGTGTGCGCCAAGATAATTTCCCAGACCCGAGATGACATAGCTCTTCCCATCCACCAGAGCCTGCAATCCCGCGCGCGCCACCTTGTCGGCGGGTTCCTGGTTCTTCGCGGTGAACCGCTCCTGTCCCGCGACCGCATGAAATTCCGACTCCGTCGATCCCGGACACAGCGCGCAAACGCGAATCCCGTGAGGCTTCATCTCTTCCGCCAACCCTTCCGCGAAGAAAAGGTCAAACGCTTTCGTCGCGGCGTAAGTCGAAATGTACGGTACCGCCTGAAACGCAGCGGTCGAAGCCAGGATCAAAATGTCGCCACTCCGCCGCGCCACCATTTCGGGAAGAAAGAGCCGCGTCAGGTGCACCACCGCGGTGCAGTTCACTTCCACCATGTCCAGCAGCCGTTGCGTTTCCACCTGCGGCACTTCACCGTACTGGCCGAATCCCGCGTTGTTGATCAGCAGATCGATGCGCACGCCCTTTTCTTTGCTGAAGGCGAAAATATCCTGGGGCGCCTCCCGCTTCGCCAGGTCCGCAGCCACGACGTGGGTCTGGATTCCGTGTTTGTCGTGCAATGTCTTGGCCACTTCCTGCAGTCGGTCCAGGCGCCGCGCGGTCAACATTAGGTGCGTGCCTCCCGCCGCAAGTTCCTGGGCAAGCGCCACGCCGATTCCTGCGCTCGCACCGGTAACCAGCGCCCACTTGCCCTTCCATTCGCTTATCATTTGAAATTGTCCTCGGGAAATTTCCGTTTCAGGCCGAATCGGTCGAATCTGACTTGCCAATCCGCATCACCGAATCCTTGATACGCGTGCCCTGTTCTTTCATCCGCTCCATCAACCGCCTGGCCCACACAAATTCAGCCGCCAGCAGCGTCAGCCCAAAAAATATCACCAGCCAGCCGGGCCCCGGTGTGAATAACATAATCGCTCCAACTCCCAGAAGCGTAAACCCTCCCAGAATTTTGAAGAAGCGCCGGACTTGATCAATGGTTTGAAAGAGCATGAACCCTCAGGGCGGAGGGGAGAACTCTTATTCTGACCGGGAATTCCGTTCCACGCAACCGGCTCGCAAAAAGATTCACACGATTGCAACACAAACGCGGAAGCGACAAATCCACGGAGTGAATTTCTTCATCCCTGACGATCGGGAGACGCAGAAGCCCCTTTCCCGCGCACGCCAAGCGGATCGAATCCGACTCCGACGAGAACGAACGGCGCTGGTCCAACCAACACAAGCATCTTTTTGCAGGAAAATATGGCGGAGAGGGTGGGATTCGAACCCACGGTAGGGGTTAACCTACACACGCTTTCCAAGCGTGCGCCTTAAACCGCTCGGCCACCTCTCCGGTGTGCTGCGCAACCTTTTAACTTTAGCAGAAATTGTTTTTTGGCGCATCGCGTGAAAAGGCGTGTTTTTCGAAAATTGCGCCAAGCACGCGGCGACGCCCCGGGAAACACGATTTTGTGAGCCGCAGACTCTCAAGTAGACTAGTAAGGTTGTCCACACCATTCCGGGGTGGTGCAATTGGTAGCACATGGGCCTTTGGAGCCTAGAATCCTGGTTCGAGTCCAGGCCCCGGAACCATTTTTTCAGCGGCCTGCGTGAAGCGTTGCCTCGCACACGCGGCAGCCATGGCCCTCTTCCTATGACCCTTCCCTTTACCGACCGCTGCGTTTTGCTGACCGGAGCCGGCGGCTCGATCGGCTCGGCGCTCGCCAAAGAAATCATTAAACACCACCCGCGCGCTCTCCTCCTGCTGGATCTTTCCGAAGGCAATCTCCATCAAATTGATACCGAACTGAGCGGAGTTCCGGCCGGCGAGGTGCGCTCGGCCATTCTCGGAGACATCGGTGATGAGGCCCTGCTTGCGGAAATATTCGAGGAGCGCAAGCCCGATACCGTCATCCATGCCGCGGCCTTTAAGCATGTGCCGCTGATGGAATGGAACCCAATTGCGGCGGTCCGCAACAACTCGCTGGGAACCAACCTGCTGGCGAAAATGGCGCGCGCGTATGGAGCGGGCATGTTCGTGATGGTGTCCACGGACAAGGCGGTGAATCCGCACAGCGTAATGGGCGCCTCAAAGCGCGTGGCGGAATTGGCATTGCTGCGCTGGAGCACTGCGGCTAGTCCCATGCGGGCTGTGCGCCTGGGAAATGTTCTGGGCTCGCAAGGTAGTGTAGCGCCCAGGTTTCAGCAACAGATCGCCGGCGGCGGCCCGGTGACAGTGACGCACCCAGAGGTTAATCGCTATTTCCTAAGCATGGAAGAGGCCGTTGAGCTGCTGCTTTTGGCCGCGCGACTCGATGGCGAACGCGGAATCTTCGTCCCTGATCCCGGTGAACCCGTGCGCATTGTGGATCTGGCGGCGCGACTCATTAAGGATGCTGGAATTTCTCGCACCGGCACAATTCCGATGGTGATAACCGGGCTGCGGCCGGGCGACAAAATGACCGAGGAGTTTGTTTCAAAACGCGAATCCGTTGATTCGACGGATAGAGGCCGATTGCGTTTGATCAAGAGTCCTCAGCCAGCGGATGATGAGTTTGACTCGGCAATGGCGGCGTTGCGGGAAAGTGTTGAACGCCGGGATGTGGCCGGCCTGCTGGATGGGCTGCGCCGGCTGGTGCCGGAGTATAAGCCGAGCGACGTGGTTCTTGAATCGCGGAAGGAGCCACAGTCAACTTCCCTATGAAACGGACCATCGCAGTGGTGACTTCCTCGCGCGCTGATTACGGCCATTTGTATTGGCCGCTGCGGGATTTGTCGGCCACGGATTCCGTGGATCTGCGCATCGTCGCGATGGGACCACATCTTTCACCGGAATTTGGAAGTACTTTCCACGAAATCGAAAAAGACGGCCTCAGGATTGACGCCCGCATTGAATGCCTGCTGAGTTCGGACAGCGACATCGGAATGGCCAAAACCATTGGTGTCGCCACGCTGGGTCTGGCGGATCTGTTCGGGCGCATGCGGCCGGATCTGCTGCTGTTGATCGCCGACCGTTACGAGATGCTGGCCCCCGCTTCAGTGGCGCTGGCGCTGCGCATTCCGATCGCGCACATCGAGGGCGGCGAAATCAGCGAAGGGGCGATTGACGATGCAGTGCGCAACGCATTGACGAAGATGAGCCACCTCCACTTCACGTCAACACACGCCGCACGGCAACGTGTGATTTCCATGGGCGAAGAAGAGTGGCGTGTGCACCGCGCGGGAGCGCCGTCGCTGGATCATCTGCGAAGGCAAACGCTCTTTACGCGCGAGGAGCTTGAATCGCGATTGCGGCTCGACTTGGCAAGTCCGGCGATGCTCGTTGCCTACCATCCGGTGACCCTGGCGCGGGACACCAACGAAGAAGCGGAAGAACTGTTTGGCGCGCTGGAGGACGTTGAACAACAGTTATTGTTCTGCTACCCGAACGCCGACGCCGGAAGCCGCGCGCTGATTGAGAAAAGCAAAGCGTTTCTCGCCAACCGGGGCCGTGGCAAGATCTTCACCAATCTGGATGCGATCACGTATTGGAGTTTGCTGCGGCAAGTGCAGATGCTGGTGGGTAACTCGAGCAGCGGAATCATGGAAGCGGCATCCTTCGCGTTGCCGACGGTGAATATCGGGATGCGCCAGCAAGGCCGCGAACGCGCGCGGAATGTGCAGGACGCCCCTCCAGATCGTGCCGCGATTCGCCAGGCGATGGACGTCGCGAAAACGGTTGCCTTCCGCGCCTCGCTTGTAGGCATGGCCAACCCGTACGGCGAGGGCCACGCCTCGGAAAAGATTGTAGAAGTATTGACCACGGTGCCGCTTGGCCGGGAACTCCTGATCAAGCGCCACCAGCCACTTCCCTTCCCGGCCGGAACACTAAGTAAGACCACGACACCATGAGAATCCCGCTCTCCGCTCCAGACGTGCAAGAAGAAGAGATTGCCGCAGTCGCCGCAGTTCTGCGCACCCCGCGGTTGAGCCTGGGGCCGAAGTTGGAAGAGTTCGAACAAAACATTGCCAGATACGTGGGCTCTGCGCATGCCATCGCAGTGAGTTCCGGCACCGCGGGATTGCACCTCTGCGTGCGCGGGTTGGAAATCGGCGCGCGGGACGAAGTGATTGTTCCCTCTTTCACTTTCGTGGCGGTCGCCAATGCGGTGCGCTATGAAAATGCGGTCCCCGTATTTGCCGATGTCGAAGCGGAGAACCTAAATCTTGACCCCGGCCGCATCGAAGCTGCCATAACCTCACGGACAAAAGCCATTCTGTTGGCGCACACGTTCGGATGCCCAGCTGACTTGGCCGAAATTCTCGAAATTGCCCGGCGGCACGATCTTTATGTGATTGAGGACGCTTGCGAAGCGATTGGTGCGGAGTACGACGAGCGGAAAGTGGGAACCTGCGGCGACGCGGGCGTCTTCGCGTTCTACCCAAACAAGCAGATCACCACAGGGGAAGGCGGCGCCGTTGTGACTGCTGATCCGCAAGTTGCGGCACGAGTAAGAGCGCTGCGCAATCAGGGCCGGGCGGATTCAGACGAATGGTTCCAACACGCGGAGGTCGGCTACAACTATCGGATATCGGAGATGAATTGCGCATTGGGCATCGGGCAGATGAAGAGGATCGAAGCAATCCTGGCGCGGCGCGAAGAAATCGCCAGCAAATACAACGATAATTTGCGTGCGCCGGGAAATTTTCGGCTTCCTGCCTTGACCGTGCCCCGACGAAAAATCAGCTGGTTTGTCTACGTGGTTCGGCTGGCAGATCGATTCTCTCAGATGCAGCGCGATTGGATTGCAAACGAGATGAACCGCCGCGGCATTGGCTGCGGAAGGTATTTTGCGCCAATCCATCTTCAACTCGCGTATCGGGACGTTTTCACGAACGGTGGAGATTTAAGAGTTACGGAATTTGAGGCGGCACGGTGCCTGGCGCTGCCTTTTTTTAACCGGCTGGAGGATGCCCAGATTGCCGAGGTTTGCGGGAATTTGGTTGAATTGACTGAGATGGCAGAGAAGTTGCTTCCTGCGAGCGAAGCCGTCCCCGGTAGCTGGTAACGGGCTCCGAAAGTTCGCACGATTTGCCTCAGCTAGTTCACAGAAAACCGGAAAATCGTAGTAGACCGAAACTCGTTGCCGGCGGTAAGCATCGTCGAAGGAAAATTCCCGTGGTTCGGCGAGTCAGGAAAATGCTGTGTCTCCAGGCAGAACGCCGATCGCGGCGGGTACGAAGCGCCTCCCTTCCCGCGCACGTTGGCCTCCAGAAAATTCCCTGTATAAAGTTGCACTCCGGGCTCGGTAGTCAAAACTTCCAGCACCCGGCCACTCTTAGAATCCCGGGCAATCGCGGCCAACATCAGCGCAGCGGAGCCCTCTTTTCGATCGATAACCCAATTCAGATCGTATCCGTGGCCAATCTTTAGCTGCTCGTCGCTCTCGTTGATGCGTTTTCCAAGCGCAGTGGGCTTTCGGAAATCAAACGGCGTGCTCTGCACGTCCCGCAACTCTCCAGTTGGAATCTGCGTCGCATCCACAGGAGTAAACTTGCTGGCATTAATCTGCAGCAGCGTCGCGAGAATATCCCCACTTCCCTGTCCGCCAAGATTGAAATAGCTGTGGTTGGTCAGATTGACCACGGTGCTTTTGTCGGTGCGGGCAAAATAATCGATCCGTAGCTCGTCTTTGTCGTTGAGAAGTGTAACCACCACCGTCGTGGTCAAGTCGCCCGGAAACCCTTCCTCGCCATCGGGACTTACGTAACGGAATTGCACCGCGACTCCTTCTTTGCTTGGCACTTCTTTGGCCGCCCAGACTTTCTTGTCAAAACCGAGAATGCCGCCATGCAGCGTATTCTCTCCGTTGTTCTTGGGCAGCGTATAAGTCTGGCCATCCAGGCTGAATTTTCCGCCCGCGATGCGATTGCCATATCGGCCAATCGTGGCGCCAATATGTGCCGCGCTGTCCTCATACTGCTTCGGGGAATCGAAGCCCAGCACCACGTCATCAAACTTACCGCTGCGGTCCGGTACCTTGATGCTCACAACCGTCGCGCCAAAGTTGGTAATCGCCACCTCCATGCCGCGGCTATTGGTCAGGATATATAAATCCACTATCTGACCGGAGCCGATCAGCCCGAAGGGATGCTTCTCAATCGACGATTTCGGAGCCCCGAGATCGGTGAATCCTGAACCCGCAAGTATGAGGACCAGAAGCAATACCAAGCCTGAGCGCAGAACGGACATTCCCCTTCTCCTCGCGAAAAATTACAGATCCCTGGACAAAAGCGCGCGCTGCATCATACCGAAACCTCAGCTAAGCTCAAAGTGCACGGCCAAGCCTGCCCAAGTGTCAATCGGCGGGTTGCTTACTCGTGATGAGGGCGGCGGTGCTGGCGACGCACTGCCAAGTCCCCTTAATTTTGATCCAGGTATCCACAAAACGCTCGCGGTGAACGTAAGCCTTCCCTTTTTCCATTCCCTTGACGCGAAACACGCCCACGACGACCGCAGCATCGCCGTACATCTGCACATTGCTCTGCTCGGTGACCGCTTGCGACGGCTGGTAGTCGGGCGCCTTGATGCTGGCAAGAAATTCGTTCTTGTTCATGATGCTCCCGTCGATGTCCACGGAAACCATCGTGTTCGCCAGCAGCATATCCAGCGCGCCCGCGTCTTTCGACTCCAGTGCGTGGTTCCACGCGATTTCCAGCGCCAGGATGCGGCCCGCCTCGTCGTTACTGGAGTTCTGGCCATGCACCGAGAGTGCAACCAAAGCCAGGAAGAGAGCTACACCAAATAGGATTTTTGTCGTCATAAAGCAATCCTCCCTCAGCTCACCGTATTTACCTGGAATTGGCTTCTATCGTAGGACACCCGCCGGGCATGTTGTGGATCACCTCGTGAGTAGCCACCCATGAATTAACGGCGGTGCGACGCGGAAAACTCGGCGCTATATCCGTCGCACACCAAATTCACAAGCGGATTAACCGCGCTGCGCGAGAATCTCGTTTACCGCACGGTACCCCTGGTCAATCGCCGCATCCGTATAAGCGCTGGCAGCCGCATCGGAATTGGCAATGGCGATGCGCCCAAACGGCTTGCGGCCAAGCACCCAGGGCTGCTGGCCATCCTTCCAATCGGGCAAGTCGAGTCCGAATGGCGTGAAGGCGTAACCGTGCGCCCAGCGGTTGACGATGATCCCTTGGATATCGCGCGCGGGATCGAACCCGCCCCCCCCCAGCATCCGCCCCAACTGCTCGCGGATGTTGCGCTCGAATTTGCTGTACGGCGTCTGCAGCAACTCCGTGCGCCCGGCACGGTTCTGATCGCGAACCGGCAATCCAGGTTTGCACGGTGTCCGCAACATAAAAAGCACCGCCGGCTCTTCGGGCTTCGAAGGAAATTCGTATTTGCCCAGGCTCACCGGAAAATCCAGCGCGGTGTACGTGTGATACCCGCCCGGGGCGACGATTTGATGGATGCCCAGATTCGCGAACGCTGTCCAATTGCGAATCGCGACATGCGTGTAAACGAGCGGCGCCTTCACCAGATACGAAAGCGATTCCTTCTGAGCGTCCGGAAGATCCGGGCAAATATACGGAATCATGACGTTATAGCAAGCCAGGATGCAGTAATTCCCCTTCACGGTTGTCAGTTTGCCGCCGCGCATATAGGAAATTTCAACTTCCTTCGAAGTCTCTTTCGGGCCGAGATGCCTGACGTTCACGACCGTGCTGTTCAGCCGGAGGCGCACGGAATTCGCCGAACGATCCAGATTTGCATAATTCGCGCGCGCCGTGACCACATCCTCCATCGTGGAGCCGGGCACCGCGTCGGGAATCAGCGAACGCACCAGCAACCGCGCCACGGAAGCGTTGCCGTCCGGGAAATGAAAAATATACGGCTCTTCCTTCTCATGGTCGGGCAGCCCCAGCCCCTCGAACCCAGCATAGGTGAACGAGCCATAGTCGTCCCCGGCTTCGTAACACATAAAAGCCGGCACAGATTCGATGCCCACACAAAAAAGATCGTGCGTAAAGGTCTGGAAAAACGGCAAAGCTTCCGGAATCAGGCGGCAGTTCTTGGTCAGGTATTCCGCATAACTGATTTTCTTCAGTGTCGCGATCTTCTGTTCGAGCGGCATTCCCGGAAGATAGTCCGCCTTTTCGGTGTAAACGCGCGCAATTTCTTTTTTTACCGCATCCGACAGCGGAGCTTTGGCTAGAAACTCAGGCCACGGCAAACTGTTCATGCCCGTAATCAGGCGATCCTCGCCAAACGTTTCCTTGTCGAAAAACGCCGCCGTGCCGCGCTCCGCATACAGTTTGGTGTCATAGGCCTTGTAAAACTTCCGGACATCGATGCCGATCTCTTTCAAGAGCGCCGCCGCTTCGTCACTGTATCTGCCCGGGCTTTCAATGGATTGCGTCCCGCCGTAGGAGAGCACCATGCGCCCGCCGGCGTGGAATTCATTGCGCTTGGCGTGCCCGCCGAAATCGTCGTGGTTATCCAGGACCAGAATTTTCGCGTTTTTGCCGGCTTTTTGCCGGAAGCGATACGCCGCCGCCAGCCCGCTGATGCCTCCGCCAACAATCACCAGATCGTACGATTCGCCGGTGCTGACCGGATCTCCGAGAGCGTCAACGGATTCTCCATCACGCATGCGGTGCGCTATGGCAAACGAACCGTCGTGGTTGCCACGAATCCCGGTACGCGCAGGCGGATAATAGTCGGGTGCTTTTTCGGGAGCGAACTCATCCAGCGCGGCGGCTGCTAGGAGTTGCTGAGCACTAAACGCGCCGCCAAAGAGGGCGGCCCCGGTCCCAACGGCCACTCCGTTCAGAAAATCGCGCCGAGTAATCTCCCCGGTCATGCCCAACTCGCGATCGTTTTTCTCCTCGCCAGGTTTCTGCTCGTCCATGCGGGATCCTCCGGATGTGCGCCGGAAACTAGTATAGCGCGCAGGCTGCAGCCCTACACAATTTCAGTAAGGTTGTACAATCGCCGCGATGTTCGCAATTGGGATGTCAGTTAATTTAAATGTGCTTCAGTGGTAGGTGGTAACCAGCTCGCCATTTTCAATGTGCAGGTCAGAAACGTCCGAAGGCAATTTCAGCTTCTCGCGGTTTTCCGGCGATTCCATCAACTGCTTGACCGCGCTTTCCAAAGCGGATTGCGGAATTGGCAACGAACCAATGCGCCCGCTGACTGGCTCGAATTTCAGGTAGCCGCCCGCCGCACCCAATTTCCCAACCAGGTCCAGGGTCATATCTTTTCCGTGCATATCGAAAACCACGTAAGCATGTACCTGGTCGCCTTCCATGGTGACTTTGACGTCTTTCACCGACGAACGCGCTTGCTCAATATCCGCGGCAGTGGGCACCCCGGGATGTTCGTCAGACGTTGTGGGGATTGTAGAAGTTGTGGACGCCGCAGGGGCCGTGGCCGGCTGCGCGAGATCCAAATGGTTGGCCAAATAAGAGTTCAACTCGGTCTGATCCAGGCGCAGCGTCGCCGGCTGCCCCTGGCTAACCGACTGCTGCACCTGTGAAACTTTTTGTTCCGCACTGGCCGCGGCCTGCGGCGTGGCCACCACCTGCGGAGCAGGCGACTTGTGCAACAAAAGAAGAATGGTCAGCAGAGTGGCGAGGTAGGTGGACCACCGAATAAAGCGGAACGCCCAGCGCCAAAGGCTCACTTTAGGTTCCGCCGAAGGCGGTATCTGGGGCGATACGGCAGGTAAGTTGGGAAGTGGATCAGCCATGATTGCGTACTCCTAGCCCAAGCCTCGCGGTCAGGCGTTAACTTCAACCCTAGACCCTAGGGAAGGTTGCGGCAATCCACCGGCCATCGAAAGAGGCCAATGCGGTACCTGTGCTCATGGCCGGGCATGGGATACTGAATTGAAAAGGAAAGGGTTCCCCTTGCCCGCCGAAGGCGCAATCACCGAACGAGCGACGATCTCCGGCAAGCGCCTGCCAGCCTATCTGGCGCTCCTCGGCGGAGTGGTGTGCATTGCCTGGTCGGCAATCTTTGTGCGCTGGACCGACATTCCCGGCCCCGCTTCTGCCTTCTACCGTATGCTCATCCCGGCAGTGGTACTCCTGCCCACTTACTTCTTCGATCGCCGTCGCAAGAGGCTGGACCTGCGGACTCTCGGAATCATCGCCTTTGGTGGGCTGTTCTTCGCCTTTGATCTGGCGCTCTATAACACTTCCATCCTGCGAACCTCGGCGGCCAACGCCACACTCTTCGGCAACAACACCCCCATTTTCGTAGGCCTGCTGACTTGGCTGGTGTTCCGCAAATCCCCAGGGCGCTCCTTCTGGCTGGGCCTCCTGACGGCCATCGCCGGAGCAGTCGTGATCCTGTGGTCGGACATGACGCGCCACGCGCAAATTGGCGTAGGCGACCTGATGGCCCTGGCGGCCTCGGCGTGCTTCGCCGTGTACTTGATGGTCACCGAAAAAATTCGCAACTCCACCGGCACGTTGCCGTTTTTGCGGCTGGCGATGATCTCCAGCACTTTGGCTTTGCTGGTGATGAATCTGGCGATGGGCATATCCCTGCGCGCGCCGCACGGACGCACACTCTGGGCCGTGCTCGGACTGGGCCTAGTTTCGCAGCTCGGCGGCTATCTGTTCCTGACCTACGCACTCGGCCATTTACCGGCGACGCTTACTTCCGTCAGCCTCCTCACCCAAGGTCCATTAACCGCCGGAATGGCGGCCATTCTTCTGGGCGAGCCTCTTAGCCTGGCGCAAATCGTTGGCGGCCTGCTCGTGCTCGCCGGCGTAGGCCTAGCCCACCGCCAGCGCCACCCCGAAGACGAAGCCAACGTCTAAGGTTGGGTTAGCGGCGTAGTTCAACTTGAAGAAGCTTGCCTCAAAACCAAACACAGGTAACATAAACTGCGAATTGAGATTCCTCCTCCCAGCCGTTGACCACAAGGGGTTCCCCATGCGTCTAGTTCTGCCCGCGCTCCTCGCGCTGTCATTTGCGTGTCCGTGTATCGCCCAGGACATCCCCGCAACTCCGTCACAAACCGCACCGGCCACCCTGCCAGCAAAACCTCAACCCTCATCGGACCGGCCCAAAATCGGCCTGGCCCTCGAGGGTGGCGGCGCGCTCGGCGAAGCCCACATCGGCGTCCTCAAATGGTTCGAGGAGCACCACATCCCCATCGACTACCTCGCCGGAACCAGCATGGGCGGACTCGTCGGCGGCATGTACGCCACCGGAAAAACCGCGGACCAGACCCGGGCCATCCTGGAGACCGCCGATTGGCGACTGTTGCTCGGCGGCGGTACACCTTACGAAGATCTCGCATTCCGCCGCAAAGAAGATGCCCGCGAAGTCCCCAACTCCATCCAGATCGGTCTGAAACACGGCGCCACCCTTCCCCCGGGGCTTAATACCGGCCATCAAATCAATCTGTTGATTGACCGCGAGGTGCTCAACTACGGGAGCGTTTCCTCCTTTAACGATTTGCCGATTCCCTTCCGCTGCGTCTCGACCGAGCTGATCTCCGGGAAACCCTATGTCTTTCAGAGCGGTTCCCTTTCCGATGCCATGCGCGCGACCATTTCGATTCCCGGCGTTTTTGCTCCCCTTCGCCAGGGCGACAACATCTTTGTGGACGGCGGGCTGGTGGACAATCTGCCCACCGACGTGGTTCGCCAGATGGGTGCCGACGTGGTCATCGCCGTCCACCTGCAAACTTCACCGGCCAGCGCGAAAGAAATTCAGGGTGCATTTTCCGTGCTGGCACGCTCCGTGGCACTCGTGATCGCGGAAACGGAACTCCGCGGAATGGCCGGAGCGGACTTGATCATCAACACGGATGTGCAGGAGTTCTCGACCTCCGATTACGAAAAGATCGCGCCGCTGGTTCAGCGTGGATACGATGCCGCCGAGGCCAAGGCTCAAATCCTGAAAACGTATTCCCTGGACGACCCCGCGTGGGCCGAATACGTCCAGCAAAAGAAGTCCCGCAAGCGCGGCCCCGTCGGCGTCCCCGAATTTGTGCGCGTCGAGGGAGCGGACCCCGAGGGCAAAAAGAATATGGAGCAGTTGCTGAGCCCGCTGCTCGGGAAAGTCCTGGACACCAAGTTGCTCGATCACGCACTAACCCGGCTAACTGGCGTAGGGCGCTACGACAGCATTACCTATTCGGTGGTCGACGAGGGAGGTCAGAGCGGGTTGCTGATTCGCGTACACGAAAAATCCTATGCACCTCCTTTCCTGCAACCCTCGGTGGCGATTGATGGCAGCGAACCGCAGGATGTGGACTTCACCATGGGTGTGCGCCTCACCGCGATGGACGTGTGGGGTTACCGCTCCGAATGGCGCACCGACCTTCAATTTGGCGCAACCTATGGAATCCAGTCGGAGTTGTACCGCCCGTTTCACCCGCTGGGGAGATGGTTTTTCGCGCCATACGTGGATGCGGCCCAGACCAACCTCAAAGTTTACAAGTACTCCGATCCGCAAGCGATCTACCGGCTCGACAATGTGCTGGCCGGCCTGGATTTGGGATACATGTTCAATCGTTTCAGCGAAGTTCGGGTTGGCTATGGCGCCGGTTACGAGGACTACGCTTTGCGGCTGGGCACTCCGGAGTTCGCTTCCACCAATGGCCGCCTCGGTGTTTTCCACGCGCGGTATATTTTTGACCATATCAACGAAGCCGTGATCCCAACGCAAGGCTATTTTGTGAAGACCAACTTCGAATGGTACGACACCACGCCCATTTCTACCCGGGCCTATCCCTCCCTAGAACTACTGCTGCAATACTTTCAGCCCGTCTCCAAACCTGGCTCGATTTTCCTGATTGCCAGCGGCGGCTCCACCTTTGGGCGCGCCTCGTTCGGCACCCCGGCCTATTTTCTCGGGGGTGTGGGACGCCTCAGCGCCTACGGCCTGAATGAACTCATCGGCAACCAGTACTTCATCGGGCGAACCGGGTATCTCCACAAGGTCTTCACGCTTCCCCCTTTCGTCGGCAAGCAAGTGTACCTCACCGGCTTCGGCGAAATTGGCAAAATGTATGGCGACCCCTTCCCCGTGCCGAAGCTCTCGGCGGACGTCGGCGGTGGTCTTCTGGCGGAAACCGCCTTTGGACCCATCCTGGTAGGCGGAAGCGTCGGCGACACCGGCCACCGCAAATGGTTTTTCCAATTAGGCCGGGTGTTCTAGCGACTCGGAACAGCTATCCAGCGCAGCATAACCAGAAGCCGCCAGGTTCAGGTGCCTCGACAAGTGCTTTGGTCGGATTCAACTCCATCTAGAAATATTCCATTAATCGTCCATTAATATCCCGCACGTATAAACACAGCCTCGAATCATCCCTGTCTCGCTTTTTTCTTGTTTGTACCGAGTTTTGCCCCTTCCCGCTGACTGCGGGTGGACATTTTCGTTCTAGGAAGGATATGCATGGCCACCACAATTTCCCCCGCCGCGCCGCTAGGAATCCACGAAAAATTAAATCGCGCGCCGAGCCGCATCGGGACCTTGATTTTCGCCCTGGTGATGATTGCGGGCTTGATCTTCATCGGCGCCAGCATCGCGCGCGACCTCGGCGACGTTACCCTGGGGTCCGCGTGGCCCTACTTGTTACTCGGCGTGGCCCTGCTCGTGGCGCTCGCGTTTGAATTCGTGAACGGTTTTCACGATACCGCAAACGCGGTGGCGACCGTGATTTACACTCACTCGCTGGATCCCAACATCGCCGTGGTCTGGTCGGGGTTCTGGAATTTCACGGGCGTGGTCACATCCACCGGCGCGGTGGCCTTCGGCATCGTCTCGTTGCTGCCCGTCGAACTGATTCTGCAAGTCGGAAGCAGCGCGGGATTTGCCATGGTGTTCGCGCTGTTGATCGCCGCAATTCTCTGGAACCTGGGAACCTGGTGGTTCGGGTTGCCGGCGTCCAGCTCGCACACCCTGATTGGCTCGATCATCGGCGTGGGCATCGCCAACCAGTTGATGAGCGTGAAATCCGGCACCAGCGGCGTGGATTGGGCGCAGGCACTCAACATCGGCAAGTCCCTGCTGCTTTCTCCTATCTTCGGCTTTATTCTCGCTTCTCTGCTTTTTCTCTTGATGAAGACCCTGATCAAGGACAAGCGCCTTTACGAGGCTCCTAAAGGCACCGAGCCCCCACCGTTCTGGATCCGCGCCATGCTCATCTTCACCTGCACGGGCGTCAGCTTTTTCCACGGCTCCAACGACGGGCAAAAGGGCATGGGCTTGATTATGCTCATCCTGATCGGCACTGTGCCGACTACCTACGCCCTGAACCACGCGGTATCGCCTCGGCAAACCCAGGATTTTATTGCCGTCTCGCACCAGGCGGCGGACACGGTCGGCAAGTACGTCCAGGCTTCGGCGGTGGTGGGCGACCCGCGCGACGACGTCACGGACTACATCCGCACCAAAGAGTTCAAGCCCGCCACCATGTTGGCGCTGCGTGTGCTCATCAATGACATCGGCACGGAAATGGCCCAGTTCAAGCTGCTTTCCGCGGTGCCCCACGAGCATGTCCGCAACTTCCGCAACGACATGTACCTGGTCAGCGAGGCGCTGCGGTTGATGCAGAAGTCGGGAAAGCCGGCGCTGGCGGCGGCCGACGTGGCCGTGCTCAAGAATTACAAGGGGCACATTGACAAGGCCACGCGATTCATCCCCTTGTGGGTGAAAGTCGCGGTGGCGCTGGCGCTCGGGCTGGGCACCATGATCGGCTGGAAGCGCATCGTCGTAACCGTCGGCGAAAAGATCGGGAAGAATCACCTCACCTACGCGCAGGGCGCCGCGGCGGAAATCACCGCGATGGCCACGATCGGCGCGGCTGACGGACTCGGCTTACCCGTCAGTACCACGCACGTCCTATCGTCCGGTGTAGCGGGAACGATGCTGGCCAACTCCTCGGGCTTGCAAATGTCCACGGTGCGCAACCTGCTCCTGGCCTGGGTGCTGACGCTGCCCGCCGCGATGACGATTTCCGGACTGCTCTTCTACACCTTCCGCACTTTGTTCAAGGGCTAACTCCCCCCTGGGAACGCCATTCTCCGAAATGGCGTTCCTGCCCTTATTGCGCCAATGTCCGGGATTTCCCGCCGGTCCGCGCAGGACTGGGCAGTGTGCCGCCGCGAACGATCTCGACCACGATAAACGTGGCGTTGTACTTCGTCCCGGCTTTTTTTCCGGGCGCGAATTGCCACTGGCCAACGGCGCTCGCAGCGGCCGAGCCCAGCGGTTCCTCTTCGCGCAGGACCTTCACGGCAACTGCATGGCCCCGCTCGTCAATCTGCGCCGACAAAATCACCCTGCTTTCTGCAGCGGACACGCCAGAGATGTCCGGCTCCGTCATCTGAGTCGGCGCAGGCGCGCGTTCTGGCGCATCGGCCACCGACACATCGAATTGCTGCGCCCGCTTGCTTGCGGAGGAAGAGGTAGGCTGCGCAAACTGAAACGCAATGCCAATGCGCGATTCAACGGCTTCCCCGCCCACGCGAGCCGGCAGAAAACTCCAGGTCCGCACCGCGCTCAATACTTTGTCGAGAAACGGCGCCCCGCCTCGCACCACTCTGATATCCGTCAACTGCCCGCTGCGATCCACCAACGCGTCCAGCACCACTTCCCCGCCAAGCAGCGCTTGCGCAGGATAAGGCGCGGCCACCAGCGAAAGCGGCACGGGAGTCAACGACGCTGCGGAGGATTCTCCGGCCGCCGCAGCAGGCTCTCCGGCCTCGCGGTTCGCCACTTGCCACGCTACGCCGTGCTGCTGCAGCAAGGAGATCGCGTAATGAATCGGCAGGACCGCGCCGACTCCGTCCCCGGACTGCTTCACCGGCACCGCCAGTGAAGCCGCGTTCGGCCGCAGCCAGCGCCCTTTCACCAATCCCACCACGGCTTGCGATTCCGTGGAAACCACCGGCGCGCCACTGTCGCCCAGCAGAACTTCGTGGCTGAAAAGTAATAGTTCCGTGTCGCCGTGCCCCTTGTCCGCCGCGGAAAATTGGAAGCCGAGCACTTCGCCCGCAGGCCGATCCTCCGCAAACTTGTCGAACGTGTGCGGATCCCTCAGGCGCGAAGGGCGCAGCGCCGCGGCCATCACCGCTTGCGAGCGCGCGGGACTCTCCACTTGCAGGGGCAGAAACCGCACCTGATATTTGCCCTCGAACGGATTGGGCGTGGCCTGCAAGATGGCCACATCGTGTTCGCGATCGATGGCCACCAGCGTCGCCGGCAGCAACCGCGGCGGCGCCACCGCCGATCGCAGCAGGATGTACACCTGCGCCTCGTTCAACTGGCTGAGCACGTGCGCCGCGGTGAGCAGATAGCCTTCCTTGTTGATGAAGAATCCGTTCCCATAAAAAATGTAGTGGTACCCGCGCTCCCCAGAAGCCTGATCCACCGGATAAACAATCGGGCAAATGGCCAACGACAGCGCGGAATCGTCCGCAGCCGCAGGAGGTTTCGTCTGCGCGCAAGTCGGCGTCCCCAGCGCATGGAAAAGCGCCAGTGCCGCAAGCGCACCCGCAATCCGTGGGAGTTTCATCCTGATGCAAGGATAACGCCGCGGCAACTTGGCGCAATGGACCTTTGGGACAGTGTGCGAGCTTCGTGCTGGCACGGGTTACTCCGTCTCGGGAACGCCCGTTCGCAAAGCGGTCGTAATGTGAAATTATCGGAAAGGCTCGGACAAAAATCCGGGCTTCTCCAACTAAGCCGTCGCTGATGGCGATACGCTGGCAGGATTGTGGGTAACGATTTCGGGACGCATGTTCAAAGCGTCTGCATAATCGATCAGGGTCTCCAGACTGAACTTGGCGATCTTCCCTCGCAGCAGGTCACTTACTCTGGGTTGCGGTTCGCGCAGAATTTTTTGCAGCTCCGCTTGGCTATAATTCTTCGCTTGTTTGACGATTTTCGAGTGCAGTGTCGCCTTCAACTGCAGAGCCGCCGCCTCTGTTCGAGAGAAACCCAGATCATCGAATACGTTTCTCCCCTTTTGTCTCCTCATCTTCTTTTTTCTCCCTTGACGGCGGGTAATCAGCCCGCCGTTTTACCTCCGACAACCTCTGCTTCGCTACGGCTATATCGCCCAACGAAGTCCGGTTCGTCGTTTTCGTGAAGCAGTGCAAGACGTAAATCCAACCTCCATGCAAGAAGTAAAGAAGGCGATACCAAGAATCCTTATCTTCGTCCCTCAACTCCCGAACTCCCGGTAGAGTCCTTCCCATCGGCTTGCTGTCTAATGGCTCCTCGCGCCCCTCCAGCCTTTGAAGCTCGCCGCCAAAATTTTGGCGAACGTCTGCGGGCCAGGTGCGAATCACCTTGTTGGAGTCGCCCTCCCACTTGATTCGGCTCTTGGAGCCCTTGCTGGTCACGACTCATTTATATAAGTTTTTATATAGAACGTCAAGGCGTACCTTTGAAGCGATCTCTCCTCACTGTTGATTCGCCAACGTGCCCAACCCAAGACCCACCCTTGCATAAACCAGACCCGCAGTGATGGGGCACCCGGCAGTTGCAGGATGAGCCGTTGCGCAGCCTCAACTACACTGCCGAGATCGTTAATTGTTTGGATCAGTTGTTTCGTTCGGGTGGGTTGCAACGTGCTTCTCCATTAAAACTGAAAGAGCACATCTCAGATGGTGGGTGGAGAAGCTGGGGGTGTCAAGCGTGATTGCAGTGAATCGTGAGGATAATGTCGGAAAACTTGATTACGCCGATACCCGGCCAAGGGCATCAGCGGCAATAGGGCGTTGGGCCTGATAGAATTCGGCCAGATGAAACATAACCTTCCGATAGTCCCGATCTTTCACGATACTCCGCCCGGGGGACCAACCGAAGAAGTAGCATTGCGCGTTCTGGTTGAACTACCTGACTGGGAGTTTCAAGTGGTTGGCACGGCGACTTTGATCGGCACGCACCTTGCATTGACCGCCAAACATGTTGTTGATTATGCGTCAAAATTCTTTCAGATCAAAAAGATGTCGGGTGGACATGAACTGAGCGGTGCCTCTCTACGTTTATTGCAGGTTTTGCCCGGCCTGAAATACAGATATTGGAATGTTGACACCGCTTGGAGAAGTTGCACCGATATCGCAATCCTTCACCTCAGCCTCGACAGGACGTCCGAGGCCGACCCGACGATAGAGTGGAGATGTCTCCCACTGCGAGTAACGCCTCCGCCGTCCGGTCAAAAGGTTGTCGCATTCGGATATCGCGAGTCCAAGGTTCAAGTTTCGAAGGGACAGAGTGGGAACGCCCATCTCGACCTCAACGATAAGCCAACAACATCAGCCGGAGTGGTGGGGCGGATTTTCCCCGCGCAACGAGAATCCAGCATGTTGAACTTTCCTTGTTTTGAAGTCCATGCGCAGTTCGCGCCCGGCATGAGCGGCGGTCTGGTGTTGGATGAAGATGGCTGGCTTTGTGGATTGGTCTGTGCGGGGACAAATTTTGTTGACCCGAGCGTGGGGCCGCTCAGCTACGCGGCTACTTTGTGGCCAATTTTGGCTACCGAGATTTCCGTTGATCGCGGGGACAAATACCCCCGAGGCGTTCGGTATCCGATGATTGATCTCGCGTTGGACAAGATTATCTCTGTGAGCCACTTGGAAGACTTGGACGCAGCGCATTTTCCGGGGAGAACCTTACCTAGACGATAGAGGAATTCCTGGTATACCAGGCCAGCGGAAAGCGCTTGCTTGGTTCATGCCGAGGCACACGCGTCCGGTGCGGTTTAGGCAAAACCGTCCTTTGGTACAGTAGTCCGGGTGCGGCGGCGGATGCTAAAAATGGTCTAGATGAGGTCCTGTTTATGAAGAGACTGTTTTTGGCTGTTTGCTGCGTGCTGGCACTGAGCACGCTGGGCCCGGTTTCCGCGGCGTCGGCGCACGGCTGGCCGTTCCATCGCCACCACAAGGACGCTGCCGCTGCCGATGCAAGCCACGCAGCAAAGCCCAAGAAAGCCAAGTCGCATCGGGAAAAATCGAGCGATAAGGCTCGCGAAAAGGCTGCGCGCAAGGAAGTGGTTGCCGGCGTCTCTCCCGGCCCGAAGTCCGTGGGCTGGCGGCATCAGACGCCTGGCCCTGCCGGCGCCGGCGCGAACTAGCGGCGGTTCTCCCTCCACGGATAACCCAACCTTTGCGGTTATCGTTCCTCTGCGCCCCCCTGCCCATCAGGAAACGCCTCGGAAAACCCAAGACCCACCCTTACATGAACCAAAACCGCAAGCATGGGCCACCTGCCCGCACCACTGCTTACACCAACTCGACTTCCCGGTCGAAGTGAAGTTTCTCTTCCGCACGAAGTATTAGGAGGTTGCGGAAAAAAGGGTTTTGCGGGTCATTCCGAGCGGAGCGAGGAATCTGCTTCCTGCAAATGCGCAAGAAAAAGCAGATTCCTCGGGCCAACACCGCCCTCGGAATGACAAGTTGAGTAGTTTTTCAGCAGCCTGTGAGGGCGACGCCGCAGGTACGGATTTTATTTCAGTGTGGCCAGGAACTGCAATTCGCGGTTGGCGATTTCTTTGGGTAGCGGGGCGTAGCCGAGCGCGGAACAATCATTTTGGCCGGAGGTGAGCACCCACTTGAGGAGTTCGACAAACGCGGGTTTTTTGCCGGCGCCGCCGAGGTCCTGCGGCACAAGCCACCAGGTGAAGGTGGCGATGGGATAGGCGCCTTTTCCGGGGGCGTCGGTGATCGAGACGCGGAAATCGGACGTCATCGCGCCGGCCGCGCCTTTGGCGGCAACGGTCACGCTGGTGAGGTCGGCCAGGACATATTCGCCGGCGGCGTTGCGCACCGCGCCAAAGCTCAATTGGTGCCGGAGGGCATAAACCAGTTCCACGTAGCCGATGGAATTGGGCGTTTGCTGCACCATGGCGGCGACCGCTTCATTCCCCTCCGCGCCCGTTCCCGCCGGCCATTGCACCTCCGAGCCCGCGCCCACTGTTTTCTTCCAGTCTGGGCTGACCTTGGAAAGATAGTCGGTCCACACGAAGGTTGTGCCGCTGCCGTCGGAGCGATGCACGACGATGATTTCAGCGTCGGGCAAAGATGCGTTCTTATTCGCGGCGCGAATTTTCGGGTCGTTCCACTTTTTGATCTTGCCGAGATAAATTCCCGCCAGCGTTTCGGGCGTAAAGTTGAGCTTCGGCTCGGCGCCCTTGACGTTGTAGATGGGCACGACCGCGCCCAGCACGGTCGGGAAATGCAGCAGCGGGGATTTCGATTGCGCCATGCGCTCGTCGGAGAGCGGCACGTCGGAAGCGGCGAAGTCCACCTTGCCCTCGGCGAGCATGCGGAGGCCGCCTTCCGATCCCACTGCGTTGTAGGAGATGCGCGCCTGGGCGTTGCGCTGCTGAAATGACTCGAACCATTTTTGGTAAAGCGGCGCGGGAAGCGTGGCGCCCGCTCCATGCAGGTTGAATTCCAACGACTGGTCGGCGGACGGCACCGCCGGCACTTTCTCACCACTGTGTTCGAGCGCGCCGGAAAGCCTGGTCACAATCTGTTCCGCCAGGTCATCGGTGATCGATCCCGCCCGCAGCTTGCCGGGAGTTGCCAGATACGACCACAACGGCTCGCTGTTCTTGCCAACGACTTCCACGGAGAGGAAGCCATGATAAATCGCCTGGCGGGCACTGGCAGGCGCGCGGGGATTCGTGGACATGTAGCCCGTCACCCAGATGCTGCCATTGCCTTTGACGATCGCGTCGGCGCCGCCTGGGTTGGGGAGCACTTCGAATTTCTTGTTTTTGCGAAGTTGCTGGATTGTTTTTTCGCGGAGATTCCCGGCAGCCTCATCCGGGCCAAAAGATTCCACGTAGACCTTTTTCACCTGCGACAAACTTTCCGCCGTTTGCGCGCGCGCGCCGCGTTCGCTCGGAATCAAAAAAGCCGAAAGCGTCATGAGTCCGAGAAGAAATTTCCAGAGAAAATCGCGCGATGCCGTTTGAGGGTGCGAGATGAGAAGCAATGGCTGCTCCGCAGGATTGAGTTTGGCCCCAATTATGCCCCACAAGTCTACGCTGCGTTTGCTGAACTTTGGTTTTCATCATTTTGTAACATGCGCGCGCGAATCCGCGCGGCGGCTGCCTGCGACTTGAGGCCAAACAACGGCAAAAAGGCTCCGTAGCCGGGGGAGCTACGGAGCCTTTTCGATGCAGAGGCGCGAATGCTGGTTCGCGCTAATTGTTCTAATTGTTGATGTCGGACTTGGTTTCCAGTTTGGCGAGCATGGGCTCAAGGAACGGCTTGTTGGCTTCGGGGGCGCCGGCGATGGCCAGCTTCATTTCCTTGGAGGCGGCGGAGAAATCCCCGGTGTGGGAAGCCAGCCGGGATTGCGCCAGGTGGCTGAGCCAGTGGTTGGGATCCCGCTTGCTGACCTGCGGATAAATCTCAAACGCGCGCTGGGCATTGCCGGCGCGTTGCAGGCCGCGCGCGTAAACGTAAAGCTGCGTGGCGCTGGCTTCGCCGAGAGCGGTGGCGAGGGCCTTGGCGGCTTCGTCCTTCTTGCCCATGGCGTCGAGAATGCGCGACTTGGTCTCCCAATTTTCGAAGCGGTCTTCGTTCTGGATGGAGGTGTCTTCCCACTTCAGCGCTTCCTCCAGGTTGTAATTGTTGTCCAGGCACCAGTTTGCGGCTTCGTCATAGCCGGCCCAGGTGAAGCCGCCCACGCTGCGCAACTGGTTGTGAATGCTTTTCAGCGTGATGGCGTTGACGTCGAAAGAGACGCGGAACGGCACGGCGATTTTTTCCCAGCGCAGGGTGGCGAGGGCGGAATCGGGCTTCACGTCGTCGAAGGTATAGGTGAGGGTGTCAAAGGCTTGGTCGGTGGTGGGTTTCACGGTGACGCGCAGGGCGTCTTCCTTTTCGTCGTAGCTGAAACTGCCCCACGACGTGGCGTTTTTGGAGAAGATGATGGTCCATTGATCCTTGTCGGGAATCATGTGCAGGCCATAGCTGCCGGCGGGGAGATGCTTGCCCTCGATGGTGGCGTCATCGGAAAACGTGATGACCGTGTTTTCGTTGGCCCCGGCGCGCCAGACTTTTCCGTAAGGCACGACCTTGCCCCAGATTTCGCGGTTGCCGCCAAGCGGGCGGCCGTAATCAATGGTGACCGTGCTGATGCCGATGGTTTGCGTGGTGACGCCGTGCTGGCTGATGCGGGGAAGATTCAGCTCGGTGGCCTGGCTGCCATTTTTGAATTGCGCCTGCGCGCTGGTGATGCAGACGGCGAGGCCAAGAGAGATTGTGAGAAGAAAACGAAAAGTGCTGCGCATGGACACACCATCCTCTCGCGAAAAAAGGAGTTTCGCGGAAACCGAAATTAGGGAACGAACGCGCCCAAAGCGATAGACGGGAGGAAAGAGAGTGAGTAAGCAGGAGGAATGCAAAAAAAGAGAGGGTGAAAGGTAGTGGGTAAGTTTTGATTCCTACAACTGACTGGCCAGCTTTAAGCCGCAACCATGTTTTTTTTCGTGAGCGAGAAGTGCCCAGAATAAGTTTAAATGCTTTGTAGTGCCTTCCTCAGAATTCTTATAGGCCAGTTCGAGTCGTTCGCGTATCTCGCAGGGGGGCACGGGAATCGCTTTCATGCTCCGCTTGGTAATTCTTTGACCCGGTTTGTGTCCTTTGCTCATTCGCGAGTGCACTCAAGGATAAATCCTATGCTATCCCAGGCGTCAAACTGGCCAATCATGTTGCGGAAAAAGACTATTGACTTTCGCTTTTTGTTCGCCTATATTTCCTCCCGGTAGAGGAAACGGGAAACGGGTGGCTTCGGCTCCATTGCCTTCGGGCTCTCCCGAGCCGGATGCCACCCGTTAAAGTAGCGCAACAGCCGCTTCCCTGCCAGGAGCTGCCATGGAAGCCTGTGTCGAAAGAAGTAGCGAGTGGCGAGTGATGAGTGGCGAGCGCGAGGATGTAAAGGAGGTTGAGGAGGTAAAGGAAGCAAAGGAAAAGGAAGACACCCTTTCGTTGCCGCAGCACCGGGCGAGTTCACCCTCCTTTACCTCCTTTCCTTCCTTAACTTCCTTTACTTCCTATTTCTGGCTGAGCAAAACGCGCGCGGCGGAAAAGCTGCCGCACATCGTGCACGTGGATGTGGATGCGTTTTTCGCCTCGGTGGAGCAGGTGCTGAATCCCAAGCTGCAGGGGAAGCCGGTGCTGGTGGGCCGCGGCGTGGTGGCTTCGGCGAGTTACGAGGCGAAATTCCGCGGCGTGAAGACGGCCATGAGTTTTCGCGATGCGCTGCGCATCTGCCCGAAGGCGATTGTGGTACCGGGGCAGTACGAGCACTACGCGGATTTTGCCGAGCGCGTACGGCGAATTCTGGAGACGTATACGCCGGCGGTGGAAACCGCGGCGCTGGACGATTTTTACCTGGACTTCGCGGGCACCGAGCGGCTGTATCCGGATTTCGAGGCGATGCTGCGGCGGCTGCAGGCGGAGATTCTGGGGCGGACGGGATTGAGCGTGTCGCTGGGCGCGGCGCGAACGAAAGTGGTGGCGTCGATTGCGTCGCGGCTGGAGCGGCCACGCGGGTTTCGCATCGTGCAACCGGGAACGGAAGAAGGATTTCTGGCGCCGCTGCCGGTGGAAAAGTTGCACGGCATCGGGCACACTCACGCGGGCGCTCTGGCCGAGCGCGGCGTAACGACCATCGGGCAACTGCGGATGATTCCGAAGCCGGTGCTGATGGCGGCGTTCGGCGAGGTGATTGGCGAGCAGATCTGGGAACGCTCGCGCGGACTGGACGGGCGCGAGGTGATGACCCTGGCGACGCCGAAGTCGGTTTCCCGCGAGACGACCATCGAAGGCGGCACAATTGACACCGAGTTTCTGGGCGGCTTGCTGGAGTATTTGAGTGAGCGGATTGGCGCCACGCTGCGCGATCATGGCAAGCAGGCGCACACCATTGGCGTGCGGGTGCGCTATGTGGACCATTATTCCGCGCACCAAACGGTGCGCCTGGCGCGCGCGACCAATGACGAGCGCGAGTTGCTGACGGCCAGCAAGGAGCTGTTCGCAAAACTGTTTACGCGCCGCGTGGCCATCCGCCACATCGGCGTCAGCGTAACGAACCTGGATGCCGACCGCCGGCAGAACGAGCTGTTTGATGTGGACGCGAACCGGCGGTGGTATCTGAATCGCGAAGTGGATCGCGTCCGCGGCCGCTACGGCTGGAACGCCGTCTTCTACGGCAAAGGCCTCGAGCTCCGCGAACACTACGCCACCAAAGAAAATGGTCTGGTCCTCTCAACGCCTTGTTTATCGCGGTGAGCATCTGTGGCTCACCCCTTCAGGGGTGAGGGTTTCCCGAGCACCGGCGCCCGCGCCTACAAACGGCAATCCCCTTCCCGCGCAGCTAAGCTGCCCTCTCCGAAAAAACCGCGGCTGCATTGGTAAAAACCTCCCGACCTGCGGAACGATTGCGCTGGCATTTATGGAAAACCTCAGGCCTGAAGGTCTGAGCTACAGGTCGCTTGCCATGTTCGTGCATTTGCATTGTCACAGCCATTACTCGTTCTTGCGGGGGGTGAATCCTCCGGAGGAGATTATTGCCGCGGCGGTGGAGCAGAAGATGCCCGCCGTAGCGCTGACGGATACCAACGGGATGTATGCGGCGGTGGCGTTTTACCAGGCGGCGCGCGCGGCAAAAGTGAAGTCGATTGTGGGCATGACACTAGATGTAGAGTTGCCGCAAACAAGCGGTGAAGCAGCGATCCCTCAGCTGCGAACCGGCAAGAATGGAAAACTCTCAGCCACTGACAATCGTTCCGGCAAAACGCCACTCGCCACCCGCCACTCGCCACTCGCCACTACGGTTTTTCTGGCGACGGATGCGGAGGGGTATAGCAATTTATGCCAGTTGACGACGCTGCGGCATTTGGGAGTAGTGCGGCCGGGGCAGGAGACGTTTGCGGAGGATGCGGGGCGGCCAGTTACATTGGAAGAGTTGGCAGCGCACAGCGCCGGCGTGATTGCGTTGTGGCCGGCGGCGGAAGTTTTGCGCGGTGAATTCGCACAAGCGGGTGGAATAAAAGCAGCAAACACAAAAGCGCCCGTCTCCCTTCCTCTGTCAGGGCAAGCAGAAGGTGGCCGCTACATAGATTCTGGCCTTCCCACCAGTCACCAGTCACCAATCACCAGTCACCTTCAGCAATGGAAGGAAATCTATGGCGACCGCCTCTACATCGAAGTGCAACATCTGTCGCCCGGCGACGGGCGGATGCTGCGGGAGGCGCAGAGGCTTGGGCGGGAGCTGGGGATTCCGCTCGTCGCAACCAATAGCGTCCACTTCCTCAAGCCGGAAGAGCATTTGCACCATCGCGCGGTGAACGCGATTCGCACCGGCGGATTGCTCACAACAGTAACATCGCCGGAAATTACAACCAGTGAAGCATGGTTCAAACCCGCGGCGGAAATGCAGCGGCTGTTTCCGGATCATCCGGAACTCCTGCGTGCCACGCTCGAGATCGCTGATCGCTGCAACCTGGAGCTCGAACTCGGCAAAACGATTTTTCCGGAGTTTCCGGTGCCGGAGGGCGAATCGGCGTTTTCGTATTTGTGGAAGCTGAGCTTTGAGGGCGCGCAGAAGCGTTACCGCCCGCTGCGTCCCGCGGTGCTTTCGCGACTGACGCACGAACTGGAAGTGATCGAAAAGCTGAGCCTCGCGCCGTATTTCCTGCTGGTGTGGGACATCGTGGAAGAGGCGCGGCGGCGGGGAATCCCGGCGGTGGCGCGCGGGTCGGCGGCCAGTTCGATGGTGACGTATTGCCTGGGAATTTCCTGCGTGTGCCCGCTGCGGTGGGGCCTGTACTTCGAACGATTTTTAAACGTGCAGCGCGGCGATTGCCCGGACATCGACATTGATATTTGCGGGGCGCGGCGCGACGAGCTGCTCGATTACGTTTACGCGCGCTGGGGCCCGGAGCATGTGGCAATGATCGGCAGCTTCATCACCATGCACGCGCGGCTGGCGGTGCGCGAGGTTGCCAAAGTGTTTGGCGTGCCTCCCGGCGAGGTGAATCATTTCACCAAGCGGCTACCGCACCGCCCGGTGCGGGAAATTCTGGACGCGATCCAGCATCTGCCGGAAGGCCGCACGCTGCCGGTGAATGATGAGCCGTGGAAAACGATCCTGCAGGTGGCGCTGCGGCTGGACGACGCACCCCGGCACCTGGGGATTCATCCGTGCGGCACGGTGATTTCGGCGCGCCCGCTGACGCACCTGGTGCCGCTGGAGCGCGCAACGAAAGGCATCGTGGTAACACAGTACGACATGAACTCGATCGAAGCGCTGGGGCTGATCAAGATGGATCTGCTGGGGCAACGCGGGCTGACGACGATGGCGCTGGCGCTCGATAACATTGAGAAGCAGGAAGTAAAGGAGGTTAAGGAGATAAAGGAAGTAAAGGACAAGAGCGGACTAGCAGCGGATGGGTTTACGCCTTGCCCGAAGGCGCGGACGATTGATTTTGCGGCGATTCCGGAGAACGACCCGGCGACTTGCGAGGTGATTGCCGCGGGGCGCACCATGGGGCTTTTTCAGATTGAGTCACCAGGAATGCGCGGGCTGTTGCGCACGATGAAAGCGCGCACGCTCGAAGAGATGGCGGCGGCGCTGGCGCTGATCCGTCCGGGCGCTGCGGAATACGGCTCGAAAGAACTTTTCCTGAAACGGTTGCGCGGGCAGGTGCCAGTGGTGTATCCGCACGAGTCGCTGAAAGCAATTTTGGGCGACACGCTGGGCGTGTGCATTTACCAGGAGCAGGTGATGCAGATCGCGCAAGCGGTCGGCAGCATGTCGCTGGCGGAAGCGGACCTGGTGCGGCGGTCGGCGGCGAAATTTTCCGGACAGCGGGAACGCGAGCGCCTGCGCGGAAAATTCCTGAAAGCGGCGGAGCGCATGGGATTGCAAGGGGCGGAACGCGAAGAGGCCTGGATGATGGTGGAAAAATTCGCGGGATTTGGATTTTGCAAGGCGCACGCAGCGACGTACGCGGACATTTCGTACCGCATGACGTACTTGAAGACCCATCACACGGCGGAATTTCTGGCGGCGATGTGCAGCGCGGGCGCGGGGTTTTATCACGTGTCGGCGTATGTGGAGGAGGCCAAGCGCTGGGGAATCGCGGTGCGGCTGCCGTCAGTGAATGCTTCGCGGATGGAATATACGGCGGAAGACAGAGTGGAGGGCGAGACAAAAGCGCTGCGAATCGGGTTGATGCAGGTGAAGGGGTTGCGTGTGGAGACGATTGTGGCCAGCGTGCGGGCTCGGGAAGCGCAGGGAGCGTTTCGTTCGCTGGAGGATTTTCTGGCGCGCGTGCCGGCGGAGCGCGATGAGATTGCGGCGCTGATCAAGTGCGGCGCGTTTGACGATGTTTGCGGCATGACGCGGCCGGCGATGCTGTGGCGATGGAATCTGCTGCAGGCTCGGGGGTGGAAGCCGGAGCCCTCAGCGGCGAGAGCCGGTAGGAAAAGCGCGGCTAACGGCACGACCCTTCGGCTTCGCTCAGGACAAGCTGAAGTCGTGCCCTCCCAGTCGTCGGAGAAAGAAGCGGCGGCGGGCGTGCTATTTGCGGAGATGGAGCAGGAGGATGCAATTGGGATGGCACTGCGGGAGATTGACGCGCCGGATTATACGCGTGAGCAGAAGTTGCGGTATGAACGGGAAATTCTGGAAGTGTGCGTAAGCGGGCATCCGCTGGATTTTCTGCCGAGGAACGCCGAGACGTGGAGCGACGAACTGCCCGGCCTGCATGGGAAGCGGGTGACGCTGTGCGGCTGGGTGGTGACCTACCGCCACGTGGGCACGAAAAATTACCGCAACATGATGTTCGTGACCCTGGAGGATCAGCGCGGGCTGTTTGAGGTGATTCTCTTCCCTGACGTGTACGACAAATATGGCGGGTTGGTGTATGAGACGCGCTCGATGCGGGTGACCGGTGTGGTGATGGATGGCGAGCATATCAACGGCGAGAAGATGGAGCGGTTGGGTGAATGAACGAAGGGTCATCAGTAATCAGCAAGCGGGAAGAGGATAACAGATAGCAGCGATCAGATAGCAGGATGCAAGAGTTGCGCGGTGCGCGACTAAGGAGTGGTTCCTGATCGCTGATCGCTGTCATCTGATCGCCTCCGAACCAAACATGATTCGACCGACGGAGAAAACTGCACAGACACCCGAGCCGCAGAGCGGGCAGCCGGCATTGAGCGGCGAGAGCTGGCTGGGGCGCAATCGCAGCGGCAAGCGGCAACTGTGGGAGCGCCTGAACCCGCGGCACCGCAAAGAGCTGCGCCTGCTGGCGGAAGCGCTGGCGCTGCAGCAGAATCACGCGCGCTTGCCGGAATCGGCGCGCACCCGCCTGGATGCGGCGCTCACAGAACTGGACCGCGTGATCCGGCGAATCGCGGCCATCCTGGCCGAGTTAACACGCCGGACACCGCCGCCGGGGTGAGTATTGCAGGCACGAAACGACCGGCACATACTTTGGACATGAACATTGCCAGGCGTCCCCAAGCCATCCTGGGTCTTGCAGCGCTGCTATCCGCGAGTGCTTTTGCGTTCGCCGCCGCCGTGCATGCCGATGAAATCCGCCTGAAAGACGGGAAGAAACTTTACGGCGTGATCGTGGCGTATGAAGACAACATGTTCAAAGTCAAAACGGACTACGGTTACGTTCTGGTAGAGAAAGACAAGATTGCGTCAATCGTTCCAGACACGCCGGCCGATGCGACCAGCGCGAATCCCGCAGCCAAGCCAACGACCAGCAAGAATGCGGCACCAGAGCCAGCGGCTGCCGAACCGAGCAAGCAGGCCAGAACGGCGGCGATCATCAACAACGCGGCCGCGCGGCCAGAGATTCCGCTGACCGCCGCAAAGGGCGACGCGACTCCGCCGGCGATCAAGCCGGTCAGCGCCACGCCGAAAACGACGTTGGGGACTCCCGCAGCGGGGCCACTTCCACCAAAGGCAGAACCGCCGCCGCTTCGCGAAGAGATACAGGGGAATCTATACATCAACCACGAATTCGCGTTCCGCATGTACAAAGCGCCGAGCTGGCAGCAAATTGAGGGAGCGGGCCAAGCGCTGCCAAACGCCATCGTGGCTATGGGCACAAACAACGAATCAACGCTGCTGGTGATTGGGCATGAACAGACCAAAAGCGCGTTGGAGCCCGCGGCACAAGATGTGGAGAAAAAAGTGCGCGAGGTATACGACAATTACCGGCTGATTTCGCAGCGGAAGACCGTGCTGGGCGGGCTGCCGGCGATGGAGTACAAGTATCGCGGGATGGCCGACGGCCACGACTGGTCGGGCACGTTGGCGGTGGTGGCGCGCAACGGAGAAGTTTTCACGGTTTTGGGAATGACCTTCGCGGACTCCGACCTGATCCAGATTCAGGAAAACGTGATCACGCGGGCGATTGCCAGCATTGATTTCAACGTGAAATAGCTCCTCTGCCTCTAGTTACAATCAACCAAGAGTGAACTCAATGGTGTGGTAGCCGACGGCGCAGGATCTCGCTCTTTGCTTACGCTTCGGCGGGTTTGCGGAGTTCGCGGATCATGTTGATGAGCGCCTGCACCGCGCGCGGCAAGCTGCGATCGCGGCGATAGACCAGCGCGAGTTCGCGCCACAAATCGACGCCTTCGACATTAAGCAGCTTCACTTCCCCGGTCTTGACCTGATCGCGGGCGAAGCCTTCGCTGATGATCGAAATTCCAACGTCGGCGGCGACGAAAGTCTTAATCATGCCGATGCTGGGCAGCTCCATCGCGATCTGCAAGCGAGAGCGGTACGGTCGAAAGAGTTTGTCGAGCACCTGGCGCGTGTAGCCGGTCCTTGGAAAGATGAGGGGAGCGGAGGCGATCTCCTCCAGGGTAACGTGGCTGCGTTGGGAGAGCGGATTCTTGGTGCTGACCATGAACCGCAAGCGGTCGCGATTGATGACGTGCATCTTAAGATTCGGCGATTTCAACGGCAGGGTGACGATGCCGAGATCGAGCGAACCCTCCTCCAGCCGCTGCAAAATCTTGTGGCTGAAATTCCGGTAGATGCTGATGTGCACCAGCGGATAGCGGCGCTTGAATTCAGAAAGCATGTCGGGGAGCAGGTACAGGCAGGTGGCCTCGTTGGCGCCAAAAGTCACCGGGCCCTGCACGACGGTTCCCCGGTCAGCGACGATCTGCATGGATTCGTCGCGCAGGCGGAGCAGCCGCTCGGCATATTCGAAGAGAACCACGCCAGCGGGTGTCAGCTCAACGGATTTTGCGGAACGATCAAGCAGCTTGGCTTTGTAGGCCTGTTCGAGCTGTCGAATTTGCGCACTGACGGCCGATTGCGAGCGAAAAACTTTCTGGCCTGCTTTGGAAAAACTTTTGAGCTTGGCAACCTGCACAAATGTAGTCAGTTGATCGAAATCCATATCCCCCACTCTCTGAAGCCCGATAAAGGGAATTCTACCTTAGAAAATGATTAATGCGAATACATCAAGCGTAGTGCGGTGTGGATGTGGCTGTGACCGAAAGGACGCCCGGAGCGGGGACGACGACCGGGTCGCGAACTCCACCAGAAAACGCGCGCCAGACGCCTTCAAGAGTTTCCTGCAGGTGAATCGGCTGGATGCGTACGAAGTTATGAAAAGTGCGTTGCGCAAGCAGCCTCGTGGCGCGCGGGCTGCCGGTATGCCGGCGATGGGCTTCGACCAGTTCGCGCAGATTGGCTTCTTCTTGCGCTTCCATTTCGTGCGCCTGGACGAATTCGCGGTTGAGCACGTTTTCCATCTCGCTGCGCAAAACGTAAGCCAGCCCTCCGGTCATGCCGGAACCAAAATTCAAACCGAGCGGCCCGAGAATGGCCGCGATGCCACCAGTCATGTATTCACAACCATGCTGGCCGACGCCTTCCACAACAGCGATCGCCCCGCTGTTGCGAACGGCAAACCGCTCGCCAACTTGCCCGGCGATAAAAAGCTGGCCGGAGGTGGCGCCGTAAAGAACCGTGTTGCCGGCGAGCACGTCGCCGCGCTTGGAGGCGTTATGGCCGGCGCGGATTACGATGGACCCGCCGGACAACCCCTTGCCGACGTAATCGTTGGCTTCACCGTAAAGCTTCAACGTGAGTCCCTCGGAAAGAAATGCGCCGAAACTCTGTCCCGCCGTGCCCTGAAATTCGTGAACGGATGCGGGCAGCTCAGGCTGCTGCAAGCGGAGGCGCACGCGATCGCCGCTGAGATGGCTGCCGATGCTGCGGTGAAAATTATGGATGACCGTCGGAGACGACGCCTGTGCATCGGCTTGCTGCAGAAGCTCCTGAACTTCCACACCGCTTGATTCCGGCACGGGAGTCTGCTGCGGCACGACGCGGGCCGGCTTGGAGACGGGAATGACGAGCAGAGCGTCGAGGCCGGACTTGGTTTCCAGGCGATCGTACCAGCCGCGAAGTTCGGTCAGCGAACGGACGCCAAGTTCCGCCATGTGGCGCCGCACCTCTTCGGCAAGAGAATGGAAATACGCAACCACCATTTCGGGCTTGCCGTTGAAGCGCAGGCGAAGAGTCTCGTCCTGCGTGGCGATGCCGACCGGGCAGGTGTTGAGGTGGCATTGGCGGGCCATGACGCAACCGATGGCCACCAGTGCCGCGGTGCCAAAGCCGAATTCGTCGGCGCCCAGAATGGCGCCGATAAGAATGTCGCGGGCGAAGCGCATGCCGCCGTCCACGCGCAAAGAGACGCGCGAACGCAGGCCCGCGCGCAGCAAGGTTTCGTGCGTGTCGCGCAGGCCGATTTCCCAGGGCAGTCCGGTGTTCTTGATCGAGGTCAACGGAGAGGAGCCTGTGCCGCCGTTGTGCCCGCTGATCGTGATGACACTCGCGCCGGCCTTGGCGACCCCCGCGGCGATCACCCCGATGCCGGTGCCAGATACAAGTTTCACTCCGATGCGCGCGGTGGGATTGACGGCGCGCATATCGTGAATGAGTTGCGCCAGATCTTCGATGCTGTAAATGTCGTGATGCGGCGGCGGCGAAATCAGGGGCGTGCCGGGCGTCGCATGGCGGATGCGCGCGATGTATTTGGTGACCTTGCGCGCCGGGAGCTGGCCGCCTTCACCGGGCTTCGAGCCTTGGGCCATTTTGATTTCGAGCTCTTCGGCGCGGACGAGATATTCGGCGGTCACGCCGAAGCGACCCGAAGCCACCTGCTTCACTTTGCTGGCGGTACCCGGCGTGGCGTACAGCTCCGGATCCTCGCCGCCCTCGCCGGTGTTGCTGCGGCCGCCGATCTGGTTCATCGCCATCGTGAGAGTCTTGTGGGCTTCGGGACTTAAGGAACCCAGAGACATTGCCTGAGTGCTGAAACGCTTCAGAATCGAGTCCAGCGATTCCACGTCGTCAAGGGCCACGGCCTGCTCGGGAAGCACTTCCAGCAAGTCGCGCAGAAATATGGGACCTGCAGCTTTGCCGAGTTCCTCGACCGCGGAATATTTCTCGGACTCCGGCTTGCGGACGAAGGCATGGAGTCGGCGGATAAATTCCGGAGAATTGGCGTGCAGTTCCGCGCCCTTGCGGAAGCGGTACAGGCCAAAGTCAGGGAGGTCCTTTGCATCGGCAGAAAAAGCCGCCGCGTGCATTTTCAGGTAGTCCTGCAGCACGTGAATCAGCGACTTGGTGCCCGGATAGCGCCCCGCGTCTTCAAAATATTCGTGGCAGATGTCCTCGTCCAGGCCAAGAACTTCAAACAAGTGGCTATTGCGATAGCTCGCCAGCGTGGAAATTCCCATGCGCGCCAGGACTTTTCGCAAGCCGTTGTACATGGCTGCGCGCACCTTCGCGAAACCTCCCGGCTCTTCGGTTTCCGCAAACTCCTCGGCAAGATACGGCACGACGGCATTGGCGCCGGCCGCAAGCAGCATAGCGACGTGATGGGTTTCGAAAACCTGCGCGCTTTCGACGATCAGGGGCACATCAGCGAAACCCTGTTTCACAGCGCTCTTCCATAGTTTCGCCGCAGCCAGCAGTACGGGCAGCGCAGCCCGTTCCGCGCTGACATTGCGATCGGAAAGGAGGAGGAGCCCCGGGCGCTCGCCGCTACTCAGAGGGGTAGTTAGGCACTGAGTCAAACAGCGACGCGCCCCCGAGACTCCATTGGTGGCAGGAAAGCTTGTATCAACGACTTGCAGCTCAGGGACGGCTGCACATAGCGCCGTAAGCTCAGCGGCGCTAAGAACGGGGCCCGGCAAACAGTGGGATTTGCCAAGCGAAACTTCAAGAGACATCACGTGGGCTTCGCGCAGGGGATCGATCGGCGGATTGGTGACTTGCGCGAATCGTTGTTTGCAGTAATCCCACAGCGGCCGCGTGAAAGTAGAAAGAAAAGCGGGAGGGGCGTCGTCGCCCATGCTCCAGTCCGCTTCTTTTCCACTGAGCAGGGGACGAAAAAGAATTTTGTATTGGTCGTCGGTCCAGCCGGAAGCGCCGGCGAGGCGGCGAGGCGCGGCGATAGGCGTCCGGGGAGCGTCGGTCGCGAGTTGCAGCATCGAAGGAACCGAGCTGGTTTTCCGCTGAACTTGCGTGGTGACGCTCTTCAAAAGCTCGCGCCAGCGGAGCAGCACTCCGGTCTGAGGAGTGGCGAGAATCATCTCCCCGGGGCCGAGGCGATTGCGCTCAGCAACGCGGGATTCTTCGAGGTCGACGAGGCCGGTTTCACTCCCGGCGATCACCAGGCCGTCGTGGGTGACCAGATAGCGCATGGGGCGCAGACCGTTGCGGTCCAGCTTCACGCCGACGGAAAGGCCGTCGCTGAAAACCATGGCCGCTGGGCCGTCCCAGGGCTCGCCTTCCCGCGAAAGGACTTCCAGCGTGCGGCGAACATCGGACGAGAGAAACGGATCTTCAGCGAACGCCGTGGGAACCAGCGCAAGCATCGCGGTTTCCACCGATTTTCCTTCCAGGAGTTTCAGCTCCAGAGCATTGTCAAAGCTCGCGGAATCGCTGACGTAATCTTCCAGCATGTGAAACCACTCGCCGACGCCGATTCTCTTGCGCACTTCCCGCTCGCGGGCGCGCAGCCAGCGGCGATTGCTGACGATGGTGTTGATCTCCCCGTTGTGCGCGACGTAGCGAAACGGCTGAGCCAGTTGCCAGGAAGGTTCGGTATTGGTGGAGTAGCGTTGGTGAAAAATTGCGAACTGCGTGACGAACTCGGGACTGCGCAGGTCCTCGTAGAAATGAGGAAACTGCCACGGCGTCAGCAGGCCTTTATAGACAACCGTGCGCGACGAGAGCGAAGAAATGTAACATCGTTCGGGCAGCAGTGATTCCGCGCGCTTCCGGAGCAGGGAGAGGCCGCGCTCAAATTTTCCGGACAAATCGGCCGTGGCGGCTTTCACAGGAGCCGGTTCGATAAAGAACTGCCAGATTTCCGGCATGGTCTCAAACGCGCGCTGGCCGAGGGCGTTTGGATTCACTGGAACTTTGCGCCAACCCGCCAGGCGCAATTTGCTGCGACCGATGGCGTCTTCCATGGCCCGTTGAGCATCGGCTGCCCGCAGGTGTGGAGCGAAGAGCATGCCGACGCCGAAGAGTTCGCCGAGGGAAATTTGCTGCTCTACAGCACGCGCGCGCAGAAAAGCCACCGGCAGGCTGCACAGAATGCCCGCGCCATCGCCGCTGGCGCCGTCGGCGTCAACTCCGCCGCGGTGCGAGAGGCGTTCCAAAGCTTGCAAGGCAATTTGCAGGATTTCGTGGCTAGGTGGTCCACCAAGGCGCGCGACGAAACCCGTGCCACACGCATCGTGGTCCGGGTGCCCCCAGTTCGGCTGGCGCCGCCTGCTACACATACCAAAGTATTGGGGGCTGCGAGCCGCGAAGTACAATGCAGAATTTTTCTGAAGTGTATCAGGAATGCGGGGGCGGCAGGGCGGGCAAGTAGCTTAGAACTTTGTAACTTCGCTGAAGTGGAAATCCCTAATTTTCATTGGGGGTACCACCATTTCGAAGGACTCTTCGGCGGTGGCGCGGTGGGCCGGGCCAAGGCATTCAACATTCTTTAACATTTGCAAAATCGATTGATTGAATCGAAAATTCCGCACCGCCTGGGTGACTTTGCCTTTCTCCACCAGGAACAGCCCGTCGCGGGTCATGCCGGTCATTATTTTTTCGTGCGGGTCGACTTCGCGGATATACCACAAGCGCGTGACCAGCAGGCCGCGGCCGGTGCCGGAAATCATTTCTTCGACGGAAGAGTTGCCACCGGCGACGACCAGATTCATCGGAGCTTCGCCATATTCATTCGGCAGCGCGAAGCCGTGGCCGGTCGGCCGCGCGCCAGCTTTTTTGGCGGAGCGCCGGGAGTACACAAGGTTGCGGGGGACTCCACTGTCGACCAGGACGACGCGCTGGCGGGGAATACCTTCACCGTCAAAGGGCGCGCCGAGTTGTTCGGGGTGATAAACGTCCTCGATGATGGTGATGTTTTCTCCGAGGAGCAGCTTGCCCAGGCGTCCGGAAAAACACGAACGCTGGTCCCGGACGGCCGTGGCCGCGAAATCGTAAAAAAGAAAACCGACGAGGTCGAGAACAGCGGCAGGTTCGAGGATGACGGTGTATCGGCCGGGCGCAAGTTCGACTGGATTTTCCGCGCGCGCCGCCTTTTCACTGGCGGTTTTCGCAAGGACCAGCGGATCGAAGGCGCGGAAGTCGGCGGCGTTGGCTTTGGCCCAACTGGTGGCAGAGCCCTGCTGCATGGTTACGGAAAATTCTGCCTGCGTTTGCCGGTAGGAAGCAAAGAGGCCGCTGGAATTGGCGAGTACGGATTGGCTTTGACCGCTGGAGAAAATTCCGGCGGCGATTTGGCCTTTGCTTTCAGCGAGGGAGCAAGCGTTCTTCACAGCGCGTGCGCGGGACTCGGCGGAGACCGCGGCGGTGGGCGCAATAAACCGTTGAACCGCGCGATATTTTTGTTTCGCCGGCAACGGCAAGAGCCCGGGATCTTTCGGCTGGCTGGCTGCGAGAGAGGCCACGGATTCCAGCGCGGCGCGCAGCGAATCTTCTTCGATACGGTTGGTGGTGACACGCGCGGTGCGGCCATCCACCGCGACGCGCAATGAAACAGTAAGGCCGTGCTCGGCAACGTGCTGGTGAATGGCGTTGTTCGCAAAGCGGGTGAGTGCGTCGATCACTTCATCCACATGGACTTCAACTTCGGGGATGCCGCCGGCTTTGGCGAGTCGCAGAACCCGCTCCGTGATGGCGCGCAGTTCCCTTTCCGGCCGGAGCTGCACTTCGGCGGAAACGGCGCGCCGGTTGGAAACTCGCCGGGTTTTCTTCGCAGGGCTCATTCGTTTGAGAACGCAGTTCCGATTTTCACGTTGCGAAAGCGCGCTGGAGCGGCGCCGTGGCCCGTGCCCATGGTCTGCATCGGCTGCCCCTTGCCGCAATTCGGTGTGCCCCAGAGAACCCAGTGGTCGGCATTGCAGATGGCGTCGCAGGAGTTCCAGAATTCCGTGGTGATGCCGCTGTAGCTGGGATTTTTCAGCATCCGCCCTTGTTTGCCGCCTTTAATTTCCCAGGCGATTTCCGTGGAGAACTGAAACTGATAGCGGCGATCGTCGATGGACCAGGAACGATTGGTTTCCATAAGAATGCCGTCCTCGGTATCGGCGATGAGATTTTCCAGTGTCCACGTGCCGGGAAGCAGGCTGACGTTGGTCATGCGAATCATCGGCAGGCGGTTCCAGCTTTCGGTGCGCATTGTGCCGCCGGAGCGTTCGAGGCCGACAAGATGCGCGGTTTCCCGGCTGGAGAGATAGCCGCGGAACTCGCCGTCCTTGATGACTTCGATGCACTGCGCGGGAACGCCTTCATCATCGTAGGCGAAAGTGCCCAGGCCGGGGCCGTGCGCAGCGCGAGCGTCGGCGACCACATTCACGATCGGTGCGGCGTACCGCAGGTGATTCAATTTATCGAGGGTGAGAAAACTGGTGCCGGCAAAATTCGCTTCCTGGCCGAGAACGCGGTCGAGTTCGATGGGATGCCCGATGGATTCATGAATCTGCAGGCCAAGCTGGCTCCCGCCGAGGATCAGCGTGGATTTTTTCTCGGGGCACTGCAGCGCGGAGTGCAGCGCGACCGCCTCTTCGGCAATCTGCGGCGCGTTCTTCAGAAGAACCATCGCTTCGATCAGTTCATAACCGCCAAGAATATGCTGGCCGCCGAAGCTGTTCGGATACGAACGCTTCTGGATGGCGTCACCCTGAAAGGAAGTCGCGACGAGGCCGCAGCCGGAAAGCACGCGGCGCTGGTGAATCTTCGATCCAGCGCTGGAGGCGAACCACGAATCGATCTTGCGAAATTGCATGTCGGTTTCAGTGAGAGTGACGCCTTTGACTTGCCGCATCGCGGCGTCGGCTTTCAGCAGAAGATCGATTTGCGCCTCGAGGGGAATTTCGAACGGGTCTTTCTGGCATGGGCCTTGCCAGCTGTCCACATAGGAGGATTCAGCGGCGAGTTGCACGTCTTCTTTTTTCGCCAGCGCCGAAGCTTTGGCGATGGCCACAGCCTGCGCGGCGCACGCGGCAACGCCCTCGCGGGTGAGTTGATCGGTCGAGGCAAAACCCCAGGCGCCGTTGACGACCACGCGAATACCGAGGCCGATGGATTCGCTCTGCCCGAGAGTGCCAACTTCCCCGCCTTTCGTTGTGAGATCGCGGTGGCGGATGTGCATGACGCGTACGTCGGCGTAAGTCGCGCCGCGCAGGCGAGCCACATCGAGCGAATGTCCGCAGTAGTCCCACATAACAGTCACCAGATCCGGGGCACCAAACTTAGGGCACGAAAATTTTGGGGAGCCCCGACTTTGTCGAAACGCCCCTGGTTAAATCCAAAACGCTTGCGACGTGTTCGACGGCTTATGTGCCTTCTTGCCAGGAAGCAAGATATTGCTCCTGCTCGGCAGTCAGCTTGTCCAGGCGGTGGCCCATCGATTCGAGCTTCAGGCGCGCGATTTCGCGGTCGAGATGTTCGGGCACGACGTACACCTGCGGCTTAAGTTCCTTGTGATGCTTTACCAGATATTCCGCGGAGAGCGACTGGTTCGCGAAGCTCATGTCCATCACGGAAGCAGGATGCCCTTCAGCAGTGGCCAGGTTCACCAGGCGGCCCTCGGCGATGAGATAAATCTTGCGGCCATCTTTCATCAGGAATTCATCCACCAGCGGACGAACTTCTTTCTTGCCGGAAGAGAGCGACTCGAGCGCCGGAATTTCAATTTCCACGTTGAAGTGGCCGGAGTTGCAAACGATCGCGCCGCTCTTCATCACTTCAAAGTGTTCGCGGCGAATTACGTTTTTATTGCCGGTGACCGTGATAAAGATGTCGCCTTCCTTGGCGGCATCGGCCATGGGCATCACGCGGAAACCGTCCATCACCGCTTCGATGCCCTTGACGGGATCGATTTCGGTGACGATCACGTCGGCGCCAAGCCCCTTGGAGCGCATCGCAGCGCCGCGGCCGCACCAGCCGTAACCGGCGATGACCACTTTAAGGCCGGCGATCAGCACGTTGGTGGCGCGAATAACGCCGTCCAGCGTGGACTGCCCAGTGCCATACCGATTGTCAAAGAAATGCTTGGTCATCGCGTCATTCACCGCGATGATCGGATACTTCAGCGTCCCGTCTTTGGCCATGGCGCGCAGGCGAATCACACCGGTGGTGGTTTCCTCGGTGCCGGCGATGACGTTGCCGACAAGATCCTGCCGCTTGGTGAGCAGCATGGTAACGAGGTCGCAACCATCGTCCATCGTGAATTGCGGCTTGTGATCGAGCGCCGCCTTCATGTGCTGATAATACGTGTCGTTGTCCTCGCCCTTGATGGCGTAGGTGGGAAGGTTGTAATCGCGGTTCAGCGAGGCCGCAACTTCATCCTGGGTGGATAGCGGATTCGAAGCGCAAAGCACCGCATCCGCGCCGCCATCGCGCAAAGCAATCATCAGGTTCGCGGTTTCACTGGTGACGTGCAGGCACGCGGAAACGCGCAGCCCCTTAAGCGGCTGCTCCTTGATGAAGCGCTTGCGGATGGACTGCAGCACGGGCATCTGCTGCGCGGCCCATTCGATCTTGCGCTTACCCGCATCGGCAAGCCCGATATCTTTTACGTCGCCTTTTTTGAGTTCTGCCGTAGCCATTCTTGGATTCCTCGCAATTTAGATTTGCATTCGCAGAGCGTTGAGTGCATTTGGACGGTTCCCGCCGCCAGGGGACCCACTTGCGGCAGAGAGGGAAATTATTAGCCGCGACGTACCGACCGCGGTGAAATTACCGGTGGGCGATCGCCTCGACCGCGGCGCCAATTCCCGCAGCTTTCCGCAACGCATCGGCGCGGTCGGTCTTTTCCCAAGTGAAGCCGGCAGCGTTGCGGCCGAAATGACCGAAGGCGGCAGTGTCCCGATACACCGGACGCCGCAGATCAAGCGCCTCGATGATGCCCTTCGGCGTCAGCGAAAAATTCTGGCGCACCAGCTCGGTGATTTTTTCCTCGGGAATGACCGCGGTTCCGAAACTGTCCACCATCACGGAAACAGGCTCCGCCACGCCGATCGCGTAAGCGAGTTGCACTTCCGCGCGCTTGGCAAGCCCGGCGGCAACAATATTCTTGGCGATGTAGCGCGCCATGTAGCAGGCCGAGCGGTCCACCTTCGAAGGATCCTTGCCGGAGAACGCGCCGCCACCATGACGACTGTAGCCCCCGTAAGTGTCCACGATAATTTTGCGGCCGGTGAGGCCCGCGTCGCCCATCGGCCCGCCGATGACGAAACGCCCGGTGGGATTGATGTGATATTTGGTTTTCGCGTCCAGCATGCGAGCGGGAATGATCGGCTTGATGACGTGTTCCATGATGGCATTGCGCAGGTCTTCGTTGGAGACGGTGTCGCTGTGCTGCGTGGAGATGACCACGCAATCGACGCGCGCTGGTTTGCCGTCGCGATATTCAACTGTTACTTGGGACTTGCCATCGGGACGCAGGAAATTGACTTTCTTGCTCTTGCGGACTTCAGAGAGGCGTTGCGTAAGGCGGTGTGCCAACTGGATGGGCATGGGCATGAGTTCTTCGGTCTCATCGCACGCGTAACCGAACATCAGGCCCTGGTCGCCGGCGCCGCCGGTGTCCACGCCCATCGCGATGTCGGGCGACTGGCGCTTCACGGTGCAAACCACGGCGCAAGTGTTGGAGTCAAAACCGTACTCGGCGTTGTCGTAGCCGATCTGGCGGACGGTTTCCCGGGCTAGTTCATCATAATTCACGTGAGCCGAGGTGGTGATTTCTCCGGAAACGACAATCAATCCGGTGGTGACGAGGGTCTCGCAGGCGACCCGGCCCTTGGGGTCCTGGCGCATCACTTCATCGAGCACCGCATCCGAAATCTGGTCGGCAATCTTGTCGGGGTGGCCTTCTGTCACCGATTCGGAGGTAAACAGAAAGTTGCGCATGTTTCGGTCGCTCAAAACAAGTCTCCTCTACGCTCGTCTTCTTTTTGGGGAGGGGTGAAACACCCCTTAGGGCCTACGTGCCGGAGGCAAAGCAGACTCTATCCAAACCAGAGTAGCATCGGCTAGGACAGGAATCAACGCATTGATTTTGCACAGTTTATCCGTGCAGTGAGTGGCAATTTTCCGCCATTGAATTGAAACTAGAGGCATTTAGCAGCGCCGAACCGCGCACATTTCACTTAATTCTTTGAGACGTACCCCATTCCGGAATTATGGCACCGGCCAACTCAATCCTGCAGCTCAAGCGGCGTCGGCATCGTCGTCGGGCTGGACTTCGAGCTTGCCTTTGGTCTTTTTGGCCATCAGGTAGGTGCGGATGAACGGGGTGAGGTCGCCATCGAGGACCTTATCCACATCGCCCACGCTGAACTTCGTGCGGTGGTCCTTGATCAGGCGATAGGGTTGCATGATGTAAGAGCGAATCTGGCTGCCGAAAGAGATGTCCAGCTTGGATTCGTCGAGCCGGTCGGTTTCATCGCGGCGTTTCTGAATTTCCAGGTCATATAATTTCGACCGCAGCATCTTCATGGCCATTTCACGGTTTTTGTGCTGGCTGCGCTCCATCTGGCAAGCGACGATAACTCCACTGGGAAGATGCGTGATGCGCACGGCGGTTTCCACTTTGTTGACGTTCTGCCCGCCTTTGCCGCCGGCACGGAAGGTATCGAGCTTCAAATCATCCGGCTTGATATTGATCTCGATCCGGTCGTCCACTTCCGGAATGACGAAGACGGAAGCAAACGACGTGTGGCGGCGCGCAGCCTGGTCGAAAGGCGAGATGCGCACCAGGCGGTGCACCCCGGTTTCGCCGGAAAGCAACCCGTAAGCATTTTCCCCGCTGAACTGAATCGTGGCGTTCTTGATACCGGCTTCTTCACCCGGCGTTTCATCCAGCAGGTTCGCGGTGATTCCATTGCGTTCCGCCCAGCGCAGATACATGCGCAGCAGGATCGAAGCCCAGTCCTGCGATTCCGTGCCCCCGGCGCCCGGCTTGATGGTCATGATCGCGTTCAGGTGGTCGTTCTCGCCGGAGAGCAGCGTCTGGGTTTCCAGTTCTCCGATGTAGTTATCCGCGTTGGCGAGTTCCTTGGTGAGATCCTTCAGCAATTCCTCTTTCTGTTCGGCGTTGCTTTCGCCCTTGGCGAGATCGATATAAGTCTCGATGTCGCTGGCGAGCCCTTCCAGCTTTTCATCCGCGGCAAGCTGCGTTTCCACGCGCTTGCGGTCGCGCAGAACGCTCTGCGCTTCTTCCTGATTGTTCCAGAAATTGGGATCGGCGGTACGCTGCTCGAGGGTTTTCAGGCGTGCGCGGTTCTGTGGGGCGTCAAAGAAAGCTCCGCACAAGAGTGATGCGCTGCTTCAGTCCTTCATACTGGTGCTGCAGATCTTCAAGAACCATGCGGTGATTGTAGAACCCGCGGAAAGCCGGGTTATTTCGCCTTTCGGAATGTCAATAACACAAGGATAACCGAAACGCCGACGCACATCCAGGCGAACCAGTCCCCAAAACGGGTGTAAATGGTCTTCTCGGAGCGGAAATCGTAAGGCAGGTCCGCGGAATCGCGAGAATCGCGCCGCATCACGCGAAGAACATTGCCATAGGGATCGATGGAGGCGGTGATGCCGCTGTTGGTGTCGCGGATCAGCCAGCGACGATTTTCCACCGCGCGAACGCGGGCCATGCGGATATGCTGCTCGGCCGCTTCGGACTTTCCAAACCAGCCGTCATTCGAGATGTTGATGAGCAACTGCGCGCCGTTGCTGGCGAACTCGCGGATTTCTCCGGCGTAGATGGCCTCGTAACAAATAAAAATAGAAAACGTGTTGCCGTTTGCAAATTTGCCGACGTTGCGTTCCTTCCCTTTGCGGAATCCGCCCACTTCCTCGGACACGCTGGTCACCACCTGGTGAATGAGCGGAAAGGGTTCATATTCGCCGAAGGGAACAAGATGGATTTTGTCGTAACTGAAGACTCTCTGGCCCAGCCCATTGAGCATCGCGGCGCTGTTATAAGGGACGAGGCTGGTGCGGGGAATCCCTTTCCTGTTTTCGAGAAGCGGTTTCCAGTCAATGATGCCGACGATGACGGGATGCTGAAACTCCGTAGCCAGATGTGAAATATACGGCCCAAAGTGGGGATCCTGAAACGAAAACGGCGCGGGCGCTTCCGGCCACACCAGCAGGTCCGGCTCTTGCGCGGCGGGAGAAGACCGCAAACTTAGCTGTTCGAGCTCCGCGAGATCCGCCTTGTGCTCCGCATACCAGTCGCCGACATACTCCAACTTTTCCGGAAAATTTGGTTGCACGACGCGCGCAAGGTGGTCGCCTTCCGCCCGGGGAACGAGACCAGGTCCGAACCGCTGCACCAGGAGGAGAGCCACCAGAACCACAGCCACAATCGCAAAACTCTGTTTCTTTTTTTCGGGAGGGCTTGCCACGATCCACACCAGCAGCGAATTAAACACGGCCACAAGAAAGGACACACCGTAAATCCCGGTAATCGTGGTGAGCTGTACCACCGCCGGATTTCCCGCCGCGGGATATCCGAGCAGCCCCCAGGGAAAGCTGATTTCAGGAAGATAGGCGCGAAGAACTTCCGTCGAGATCCACAAAAAGGGAGCGCCGAAAAGTGCCAACCCGAATCCCTTGAGTGACAATCGCTGCACCATCCAGGTGAACAGTCCAATGGAGCATCCCCAAACGCTCGCGATTAGCAGCAAAACTCCCCATCCCGCCGCGCCGGACATGCCCCCATGCACCGAGAGCACTTCGGCGATCCACCCAACGCAGGTCAGCACGAAAATCAGGCCGTGCAAAAACCCGCAGGAAAAAGCTACCCACGCGCGCGCCTGCAACACACTGAAGAGCAAAAGCGCCAGGCAGAACCAGGAATACAGGCCGGAGTGCGCATCGCGAAACGAAAGCGACAAAATGGCGCCGCTAAGCCCCGCGATGATCAGCCGCACGGCTACGGGAAATTCAGGGGGAAGCACCGAACTCAGAACGGAATACCAGGGACGCGACGCCATCAGTGTTTTACGTAGAAAGCCTTGAAGCCGGCGCTCTCCAGACCTTTTTTCGCGGCGTCGGCACTCTTCTGGTCCTTAAACGGGCCGACCTGCACGCGGTAATACTTATCTTTCTGCGGGAGCTGCACCGTCGCGGGAAAATGCTTTTTCTGCAGGCTGCTTGCCAGGGCCAGCGCGTCATCCTGCTTCGCCAATGCGGCCACCTGCAAAAGGAATGCACCGTTGGGCATGAGCGGCGCATTCGCGGAGCTTTTTTCGCTGGCGGCGCGCGGCGCGGGCGCAGAAGGCTGCACAGGGGCCTTGGCGTTCACCGTTCTGGACACGGGCGGAGCAACCGGCGATTTGGGAGCCGGCTCCAGGTGCGGCGCAACTTTGGACGACTTGTCGTTGTCGTAGAACTTCCAGGTGTTGTCGGACGACGTAGAAGTTGCCGGATCCGAATCGACCCCGTCGGCTGGAGCTTCCGCAGTTCGCTTGGGTGCAGGATCGAGCTTGGAGCTCTTAACGATGTCAGGGCGGCCCATTCCATCGCTGGCGGCGCGCACTTGTCCGTCGTACTGGTTGCGGCCCATGACGTATCCCAGCGTGAAGAACACGCCGGAGAAAACCAGCATGAGCAAAAATAGGCCAATCACGTGCCTGCTTTCCAGCACGCGATCCCCTGCCCCGCGCTTCCCCCCAGAAGCCATCTATTTAGAAGGTCCTCCCGCTACTTTCATCCAAGTATTAATAATATCGATAGGCAAGGGAAACACAATCGTTGTGTTCTTTTCGACACCTATCTCGGTAAGGGTCTGCAGGTACCGCAACTGGATGGCGGTGGGCTGGGTCTCCAGCACTTTAGCCGCGTCGGCCAGCTTTTGAGAGGCTTCGAATTCACCCGCGGCGTGAATGATCTTCGCGCGACGCTCGCGTTCGGCCTCCGCCTGCTTGGCAATCGCCCGCTGCATTTGTTCGGGGATGTCCACCTGCTTCACTTCTACTTTGCTGACCTTGATGCCCCAGGGTTCGGTGTCCTGGTCGAGAATGGTCTGCAATTTGGCGTTGACCTTATCGCGTTGAGAGAGAATTTCGTCCAGCTCGAATTGACCGACGATGCTGCGCAGGGTCGTCTGCGCCAGTTGGGAAGTCGCGTATTGGTAATTTACCACTTGCGACATCGCCAGGTTTGCGTCCACAACGCGGAAGTAGCAAACGGCATTCACTTTCACGCTGACATTGTCGCGGGTGATGATGTCTTGCGGGGGAACGTCGAGCGTTTCGAGCCGCAGGCTGATGCGATACAGCGTTTCGATCGGCCAAAAGACCAGTCGGACTCCCGCGCCCTTCGCTTCCGGAAGCAGGCGTCCCAGGCGCAGCACCACGCCGCGCTCCCACTCCTTAATGATGTAGAGTGAATTCCAGATCCACAACAGAAACAGCGCCACGACAATCATCGTGCCCAATCCAAAAAATTCAAACATGATTTGCCTCCCGCATTTGCCCCAACCCTAGCTGCCTGCAGTGACCTGAACTTCCATTGGCTCCACAAACAGCTTCAAACCTTCCACACGCTTCACTCGAACCAGCGCGCCCTCCGGAACGGGCGAAGTGGCCGTGGCGCACCACAATTCGCCATGCACGCGAATCATCCCCTCGCCGTGCGCCGGCAACGCCGTCGTGACGACGCCTTCGGTGCCGACCATCTCTTCCTTGCCTGTGGCGGTCTTCCACCGCCGCGACTTCAGCACCAGGCGCATCAGAAACACGGTCAGCAGCGCAACCGGCAGAGTTACGGCCAGCGCAACGCCCATACTGACACCTCCCGGCGTGAGCGGCGAGCGAATCAAAAAGATCGCGCCCAGAAACATGGAAACCACCCCGCCAATCAACAACACGCCGTGACTCGCAAATTTTGCTTCCAGAATAAACAGTGCGAACGCCAGCAGGATCAGCATCACACCCGCAAAATTCACGGGCAGCAGGTGCATGGCGTAAAGCGCCAGCACGGCGCAGATTCCGCCGATTACGCCCGGAGCAATCACCCCGGGATGGGTGAATTCGGTGTAGATGCCGAGCACCGCGCCCAGCAGCAAAAGAAAAAAGATGTTCGGGTCCACGATGCGCGCCAGGAATCTCTGCCGCGCGGAGAGATGAAATTCATCCACGCGATAGTTCGCAAGCGAGAGTTTGACTGTCTTGCCGTCGAAGCGCTTGATCTCGCGGCCATCCAGTTGCCTCAATAGACCTGACTGATCGGGCGCAATCAAGTCAATCAGATGCCCTGCCAAAGCTTCGTTTTCCGTGAAGGCTTGCGCGTCGGTCACCGCGGTTTCCGCGAGTTTCGGATTGCGGTTGCGCTTTTCGGTAAAACTCCGCAGAAAGGCGGTGGCATCGTTGTTGATCTTCTTGCGCATCACTTCGTCAACCGGAATCGAGAATCCACCCGGCAGAAGAACCGGCGTTGATGCACCCGTGTGCGTTCCGGGCGCCATCGCGGCCACGTCCGCTGACAAAAGAATGAAGAAGCCCGCGGAGGCGCCTCGCGCGCCAGAAGGAGACACGTACACCACCACGGGAACCGGCGAGTCCAGAATGTGGTGAATGATGTCGGTCATCGAATCGCTGAGGCCGCCGGGCGTATCCATGGTGATCAGCACCAGGGCCGCTTGGCGCCGCGCGGCATCCGCAAGGCCTTCATCAACATAGCTGGCCAGCACTGGCGCGACCTCGCGGTCAATCTTGATTTCCACAACCAGCGGCGCGTTTTGCTGATCCGGCAGCCCAGCGTGCAGGCACGCGATGGCTCCGAACAACACCGCAAAGCAACTTCCCAGCGCGCACAAAATTATTGTGCGGCTCAACCACATACCACGAGCGTTCATCGCGCACCTCCCGTGGGCTTACTCTTCGCAAGATGCTCGAGCAACTCACGCGCTTCCGCGTAGTTCGGCGCCAGCTTCACTGCTTTTTCCACTTCGACCCGTGCCAACTCGGGCTTTTTCTGCTCCAGGTAGATGCGCGCCAGCATCACGCGAACCGCGGCCGAATCACGCGCGGCCAGCGAGACTTGCAACTCCTGGACCGCTTCATCGAGTTTACCCCTGCGGCGGTAGATGTCCGCAAGTTCGCGGTGTGCCAGAGCGTTCTTCGGATCGCTCGCAAGCGCGGCCTGAAATTCCTTCTCCGCGGAATCCAGCCGCCCCGCGCCAAGCTCCTGGCGCCCGCGGCGTATGTGCGCGACAGCCGTGCCTGCAGACACTCCCGCGCTGACTGAGGCCCCGTCCGGTAAGTCGGCGCCCGCAAGTTCCAGCCGCAGCATCGTGGTATCGAGTTCCCGGCTGACGCGCTGATACTTTGTAAGCGCATCGGGTTTCGCATCCAGTTTCAGCGAGGGGAGACCTCCGGGACCAAGGGCTTCGAGCGCAGCGTCGCGCGCTTCGGCTGCGTCGCTCTTCTTGCCCGTTTTTTCCAGGCTGTAAATCAAAAAGGCCCGGTCCTCGGGATTGTCCGGCTCGCGTTCAACGGCATCGCGAAAGTGGGCCGTGGCCGTCACCACATCGTTGCTCTGCAGCGAGAGCAGGCCTAGATTGAAGGGAAAATCGTCTTCGTCGGGATCGAGATCGCGGGCCCGTCCGAGCAGTGGAAGAGCAGCGTTGAGATTGCCCTGCCGCGCGCGTGCGAGCGCCAGATTATTCAATATCTCCGGCAGGTCCGCGCCGCTCACCATGTTCTTCTTCAAGTCTTCCTGGAGCGCGGCGAAAACTTTCTCGGCCTTGTCGGGCTGGTTGAGCTGCAAGTAGCAAACACCGCTGGCGAAAATAGCTTCGACGCTTCGCTCGTGGCTCGGCGGCACGCGCGCGAACCAGGTCAGTGCGGACGGGCAATCGTTGCGGATGAAAAACGCCTGGCCCAGAGCAAAGGCCGGGTCCGGCCAGTCGGGTTCCAGGCGCGCCGCCTCTTTCAAATCCCGCACGCGCGTGGTGTCGTCATTGGCGAGCACGCCGCGAATGTACTGCTCGAAGGCCCCCAATTGCAGCGGTCGCTGAAGTTTGGAAAATTCCGCCAGGCTCAGCGGAAACGTGCGGTCGGTGGTGGTCGACAATCTCCAGACGAGCCGCGTGTGAAGCTCCATCAAAGATTCCAGCCTCCCGCTTTCGTGCGCCACCGGAAGAAGCGCCACCGGATTCACGCGCATCACCCGGGCGTTGACGGTCAGCGAAGTCCCGTCGGAGGCAAAATTTCCGAACACCACGTAGTCGGCATCCATTTCCTGGGCAACGTGCAGCATCGTGGCGCGGCTGATTTTCGCGTTGGGCGGCAGGCCGGCGCGATCCAGTTCGTCCTGGCGGCCATCGTGCGAATACACTTGTTCGCCGGCAGCCGAAAGCCTCTGGATGGTAAGTTCCTCGAGTCCCTCACCGATCCAGTCCAGCCGCGGTGAGGCGCCGGCGTTTTCAAAAGGAAAAACGAGATACACACCGCTCTGGGGAAGCGTGGGAATGCGATCAGATGCCGGGGGAGCGTTTTGCTGGCCCGGCAATCCGGCCGGCCAAAGAGAAAAAAGACCGGCGAGCAAAACCAGAACGGGCTTGCGAAACCATTGCCGCCGCTTTTTCATCTATACAACATTCTATCAGAGGCACCCGTGGGCGGAGGCGAGGTTTTCGCGCGCGGAGCAAAGCGCGCATCCGGATAATGTGGAATTCAAGAATAAAAAATCAGCGCCGGATCAGGGCTGCGCGGATTCGATGGGCCGCGGCTCAAAAAGCTCCGCGGCGGCCGGATCTTTCATGACCAAGGCGAATGACGGATCCTTTTTGACGGAGTTGAAATCGGAATACCCTTCGTCACGGGCCTTCCGCAAATAGCGCAGCGAACGTTCGATGTCACCCGCCTCGGCAAAAGACTTGGCAAGCATGAAGTAAAAGCGCCCGCGCTCGGCGCTAAGCGAGCGGTCTTGAATCACGGTTCCCACGCGCGAGTTATTCGGGTCCATGGATCCAGGATCGATTTCGAGGGCCTTGCGAAATGATGCAATGGAATCCTCAAAATTCTTCTGGCCGAAGTACGCATATCCCAAATTTAGGTAAAACGGCGCAAAATCCGCGCGCAGGGCAATGGCTTTCCTGTAGGAACGTATGGCCTTTGAATACTTTTTTCGTTCGTAGAGCACGGTGCCGATATTGTTGTGGGCATCCGCGTAGTGCGGATTCACCTTTGCGGCCTTCTGATAACACTTCAGCGCCAGGTCAAGCTGGGACTGATTGTGGTGCGCGATTCCCAGCTCATTCCAATAGATCGCGTTGCCGGGATTCTGGACGGCCAGACGATAGAAAACATCCTCGGCTTCCTTGTACTCCTTGCGCGCCAGATACAAGCGCGCCAATTCTTCATCGGCCGGCCCGGTGTTCGCCGGCTTTTGTGCCACTGTGGAAATAGAGGTAGTGGCAATCTGTACTAACTTGTCCTGGGAAAAACTCGAAGGGGAAAGAGCAACTGCGAGGAAGGTTACTGCCGGAATCGCCAAGAAATTCTTGGTCATGGCGAGTCTCCTTAGTCCGGAATAGGCTTCTCCGGATCTTTCTTTTTCTTGTCCCCAAAGATACCAAAAAACTTCTGTAAAGGGCCTTTTTTCTTCTCCGCGGCCTTGGCTTGGTCACCTGCCGCGCCTCCGGCTTGTCCGGGCGCTCCAGCCTTCTCCCCCGGTTGGTTTGCGGCGTTGGGCGCACTCCCCGGCGATGGGGGATTAGAGGAGCCGCCACCAAAAATGTGCGAGAGAAATGAGCCGGTGGCGTTTAACGGTCCATGCCCGCCATGGAGTTCGCAAAATTGTGTCGGCGCGGAACCCGAAACGTAAACTTCTTCGCGCGTCACGGGACAATTTGGCGTGGCCAGTTGCAAGGTATCCGCGTCGATGAGAGGAGTATCCACGCCTTCCGGCTTTTCAAATTCCCGGACGTCGCGGTAACCCGGCATCGCCGTGGCTTTAATCATGAAATCAGCCCAAATGGGCGCGGCGGTCGCTCCGCCGGCGAGGCCCAGATCGTGGTTGTCGTCAAAGCCGATCCAGATCACGCAAACCAGGTTGCTGGTGAATCCCGCGAACCACCCATCGCGCGAAGTCCCGGTCTTTCCAGCCGCCGGCAAGGTAAAACCTCTCGCGCGAACCTGCGCCCCAGTTCCCTTGTTCAAAACATCGATCAGGATGCTGTCCACCAGATAGGCCACGCGGGGATCCAGAACCTGCCTGGTCGCCGGCGCGACCTTCTCGAGGGGATTTCCGCCGGCGCTGACCACCGACTTGATGTAGTAAGGTTCCGCGCGCGTTCCCATGGTGGCAAATGCGGTGTACGCGCCAGCGACTTCCAGCGGCGTTAGTTCGTATGCCCCCAGCGCCACCGCGGGAGTCGGACGAATGTTTGCGGTCAAGCCCATCTGCCGCGCGATCTGCACTACGCGGCCGTAACCGACCATCTCGGCAACCTTCACTGTCGCCACGTTCAGCGAATTCGTCAGCGCCTGCCGCACCGTGACCTTGCCCATGAACCGCTCGCCATAGTTGTTCGGCGTATACTCCTGGCCGTCAAATTCGAACACCGTCGGCTCATCATCCACCGTCGTCGCCGGGGTGACCAGGGGCTGCCCGCCGTCCACCGCGTTGTTGAATGCGGCGGCATATACAAATGGCTTGAAGACCGAACCCGGCTGGCGGTGCGCCAGCACGTGATTTAACTGGCTCTGCCCGTAATCTCTGCCGCCGATCAGCGCCTTGATCTCGCCGGTGCGCGGATCGAGCGCGATCAGCGCGGCCTGCACCTGGGGAAGTTGTTCCGGCTGAGCCTTCTTCCCTTTCACGGGGTGCGTCTTCGCATATTTCGCGGCCAGCATGGCATCCACGTTTTTCACGCCGGTATCGATGGCGGTCGCGGCAGCGCGTTGCAAGAGCGGATCAAGCGTGGTGTAGACGCGGTAATTGGAGCTCAGCAATTCCTGCTCGGTATATTTTTCAAGCAGGTGGTCCTTCACCATGTCCACAAAATACGGCGCTTCATTGCCGGCGATCGAGGAGCGCACCAGCTTCAGTGGAAGTTGCTTGGCGTCCTGCACATCGGCCTCGGTCGCGTATTTGTTCTCCACCATCTGCGTCAGCACGCGGTCCCGCGCCTGCGCTGCCCGCTCGGGATGCCGGTCGGCCACCGAATAATAGTTCGGCGCGCGGATCAGCCCGGCAAGAAACGCGCATTCAGGCAGAGTCAACTGCCGCAAATCCTTGCCGAAGTAGGCTTCGCTGGCTTCGGCGAATCCGCGGATGCCAAAACTCCCGCGATTCCCCAAGTACACTTCGTTCGCGTACATCTCGAAAATACGCTGCTTGCTGAAACGCTGTTCGAGTTCGAGGGAAAGCATCGCTTCCGCAAGCTTCCGCCGCCAGGTGCGATCGGTGGAGAGGAAATAAGTGCGCGCCACTTGCATGGTGATGGTGCTGGCGCCCTGGATATGCTGCGAGTGGCGGAGGTCGGCCCACGCCGCGCCAAAAATGCGGATGAAGTCGAAGCCCGGGTGCTCAAAAAACCGCTTATCTTCGGCGGAGAGAATGGCTTGCACGAGGGTGGGCGGCAAATCTTCGTAACGCACCGGGCGGCGCTTTTCGCGCAAGCTGTCGAAAAGGTTAGTGATCAGCTCCGGTTCGATTTCGGCGGTCCCCATGTCGGATCCGCCGCTCAGGGGGCGGATGCTGCGAATCACCTTGCCGTTGAATTGGACCGCCAAAGCGTTGTTCCCGGCGAAAAAGGAAAGTTTCGAGGGGCGGATATCCAGGGTGGTGCCGTTGATGGTGTATTCACCGAGGGAATTTTCGTCGGCTCCCGGACGATACCCGGCCCGCTGCAGGTACATCACCAGGTCGTCCACGCCCCAGGCCTGCCCATCGGAAATGTGTTCGGGAGCGGAAAAAATCTGCGTGGTGTTCTGCAGCACGTGGCCGGAGAGCCGCAGATCGATCATCCGGGCGTACATGATGTAGTAGTAGGTGAAAACGCCCGCCGCAAGAATGAAGCAAAACGCAACGGCGGCGAGAAGTGCCAAGCCGAACGCGGAAGTCCAAAAGCCTTTTTGAACGCGCAATCGCAAGAATGCTCCCTTAGAGCGGGCTAAGATCCATTGTCTCGCAAGTAAGGAAGCGGATCAAAACGATGCTTCTGTCCTCGAAAGGAGTTGCCCTCCCGAAATGAACAGTCGCCGCCTGCCGCTTACTTCATCAGGTCCCGCACTTCGCTGGAAGGCGAGAAAGTGAGGTCGGCCTTGTAGACCATGAAGTCCACTGGAACAGTGTAGGTCACACTGATCTGCACCCCGTGGTTGGTGTTTTCCACTTTAATGTCCTCGCGTTTCGCGGGGATGTCCAGGTCCTGGATGACCTTGAAGATGGTGTCGCGAACCTGCTCTTCGGGATACCGGTTCACGACCGAAAAACGCGCCTGCTCGGTGATTTTGTCCTTCAATTCGTAGTCGGCCACAAACACGGGCACGATCTTGATGGCCACATACACGCCGATCACCAGAACCACCGTGTACACAATCGCCTTCAGCTTGCCCTCGCCGCGTTGCGAGCGCATGGAAGTCGCAATTCTCGAGCTCAACAAAATATGTCTCCCAATGCCGGCGCCACTCGCAGGCAGGATGTGTGCTTCTCTTTTACGCTAGCACCCGCCCGCAGGGCTGTCGAGACTCCGGGCCGTTGGATGTTCTTCAGTTGCAACGCCCGAGCGGTCTTGGCCGCGCTCTTGGCGTTCCTGGCAGACTTAGTAAGCCCGGCCGAAAATGGCTCGGTCCTTCGCTGGCTTACCGCAAAACACGCAAGCGCCGCCGCTCGCGACTTCCTTGCCCAACACCGCCGTCTGATCTATTGGGATGCAGCGCATGGTCGCCCGGGTTTCCTCTTTAATCTTGGCTTCGCAGTCGCCGCTGCCGCACCAGGGCGCGAAGGCGAAACCGCCTTCGACGGCCTTCTTAAGCTCGTCATAAGTGGCGGTTTCCCGGGTGTTGGCCCGCCGGAATGCCAGAGCCTTGTCGTACATCGATTGGTGGATGTCTAAAAGCAGCTTTTCGATGGTGGCGGGCAGGTCGGCCAGCGCGGCGCTGACTTTCCCTTCCCTACCGGGGCGGTCGCGGCGCGCCAGCATGGCCGCCTGCTTGGCTACGTCCTTGGGCCCAAGCTCCACACGCACCGGCACTCCGCGCATTTCCCAGTCATTGAATTTCCAGCCGGGGCTGAAGCCTTCACGCTCGTCCAGATGGACTCGCAGGTTGGCCTTGACGAGCTGCGCTTTCAGCTCTTTCGCCGCGGCCTGCACGGAAGCCTTTTCCTCGTCGGTTTTGTAAATTGGCACAATGACCGCCTGGATGGGCGCGATCCGTGGCGGCAGCACCAACCCCTGATCATCGCCGTGCACCATGATAATCGCGCCGATCATGCGGGTCGAAAGGCCCCAAGAAGTCGTCCAGCAATGCTGTAGCGCCCCATTTTGATCCAGGTATTTCACTTCGAACGCTTGCGCGAAATTCTGTCCCAGGAAATGCGACGTGCCGGACTGCAGCGCCTTTCCATCCCCCATCATCGCCTCGATGGAATAAGTGACGTCCGCGCCGGCAAATTTCTCAGCGTCCGATTTCGCGCCGGGGATCACCGGAATCGCCGCCTCATTCACGGCGAAATCGGTGTAGACGTCCAGCATCTGGCGAGTTTCGGCCACCGCTTCTTCGCGGGTGGCATGCGCGGTGTGCCCTTCCTGCCAGTAAAACTCCAAAGTGCGCAGGAAAAGCTTGGTGCGGAGCTCCCACCGGATGACGCTATTCCACTGGTTCATCAGCACCGGCAAATCGCGGTACGACTGAATCCACTTCGACCACATGTGGCCGATGATCGTTTCTGAAGTAGGACGCAGAATCAGCGGCTCGGCCAATTCTTCCCCGCCGCCGATAGTCACCACCGCCAGCTCCGGCGAAAACCCTTCGACGTGATGCTTCTCTTTTTCAATAAAACTCTTTGGGATAAGCAGCGGAAACGCGACGTTCTGGTGGCCTGTGGCCTTGAACCGCTTGTCCAACGCCGCCTGAATGTTTTCCCACAGCGCCCACCCGTACGGACGCACAATCATGCACCCGCGCACCGGCGCGTAATCCGCCAACTGCGCCTTCAGCACCAGCTGGTTGTACCACTCCGAAAAATCTTCCGCCCGTGTTGGTAGCTTCTCTTCAGCCATGCGTCTCCCTGTTCAATTCCGCATCAATATGTAAGCTTTTCAGCGTAACGGACGCCCTCCGCCACTGTCAACGCGACCGCCCCACGTCAATCTGCTTGATGGCCGGTTGTTTATTAGCGATCCGAGTACGTCACTCTCCATAAGTTCCACGAAGCTCGAGGCCTGACCTAAAATGAAGGTATCGGTGTCTAATTAAGGGAACTTCTGACCCATGCGTACTACAGTCTGGCGGCCCAGCACGTCACTTCGCAAACGTCGAAGCAAGCATGCTTCGATACTCGACGCCACCGGAGTGGTCTGCACATTTGTTTTCCTTTTTGTCTTTCTCTGTGTGCAGATCAGTCGAGCCATGCTCCCCCACCACCGCTCATGGAGCCTTGACCTTGCGGTCGCCGTTCATTCCGAGCCTCAGCCCTACGCATTTCGGGATAACGCATTAAACGTCTCTGTGACACGCGACGGCAGCCTCTATTTTGGGTCCAACAAGGTGGCAATGGAAGAATTACCCCAATTCTTGCGAACCGCGTGCTTGAAGGGATCGGAGCGTAAAGTCTATCTCCGCGCGGACGCCCGTGCGAACTACCGCGACGTAAAGTCGGCTTTAAATCAGATTTCTGCAGCAGGCATTCAAGACGTGGCTATCATCGTCGAAGGTCCGCCCCGGCCCGCTCTTTGAATCGCGCTGCCGAGGAACCAGTCTCTGTCGGAATCCAAGGTTTTGCTGCGGACAAGCAGTTCGGGATCCTTCATCGTTTCCCTTGGTTTTTCTGAGCGCTAGTCGTAGCCCGTGCCTGCCGAGGGTGGCGCCTGTCCAAACCTTCTCGAACGAGAGTTTTGATCACTGCCTGGCGACTGATATTTAGCCTCGCAGCCTCGGCGGCCAGTCTTTCCAACATTTCTCCGGTGAAATCGAGATTCACCATCTGGATTGGCGCCATCATCAGTTTGCCCGTAAAGAATCGGCTGATGTCCTCGCCCCGATCCGCCATGCGCGCAATCTGCTCGGCGCTGATTGGTTTCTTTTTTTTCGTGCTTTTCCTATTTTGCTTATTCATGGGCCGAATGGTCTTGCGTCCCCAAAATCGTGTCAAAATATTCAGAGTCTTCAGGGGCTAAAGCCCAATACAGTTTACAACCTTTACGCCGGGGCTGAAGCCCCGGCCTCCTAAGGAGCACAGGAAGAACTCCTTGGGTCTGGACGCTAGATGGCGCTGCCGAGGAACCAGTCTTTGTCGGAGTCCGGGGTTTTGTTGCGGATGAGCAGTTCGGGGTCTTTGACGGTGACGCGACTATACGGCGCTACCGAGTGCGTCAGCCACACGTTCCCGCCGATAATGCTGTGGTGTCCAATGCGCGTGTCGCCGCCGAGAATGGTCGCTCCCGGATAAATCGTCACGCCGTCCTCAATGTCCGGGTGCCGTTTGTTCTCCAGCCCGCGCACCAGTTCCCCGCCCTCGCGTCGGCTGGTCGGGTTGAACGCGCCCAGCGTCACACCGTGATACAGCGTGACATTGCTCCCCACCGTTGCCGTTTCCCCAATCACCACGCCCGTGCCGTGATCGATAAAAAACGATTCGGCAATCGTCGCCCCGGGATGAATGTCAATCCCCGTCCGGCTGTGCCCCACCTCCGTCATCATCCGGGGCAAGTACGGAACCTTCAGCGAATACAATTCATGCGCCAGCCGCTGCACGGTGATCGCTTCCACGCCCGGATAGCTCAGCAAAATCTCCTCATAGCCGCTGGCCGCGGGGTCATTCTTCAACGCCGCCTGCAAATCCGTCGCCAGCAACTGGGCAAGTCTCGGAAATTTTGCGTGCAGCGCTTGCACCAGCTCACTGGCAGTTTCCGAAAGGTTGCCAGGCACCGCCTTCCCGCAGCAGTTCAGGTCAAATCGCAACGCATAGACAATCTGCTCCGCCAACTGCAAGTCCAGTTGCGCCAGAAACCCCGCTGCGTCCGCGTTTTTCACATCTTCTGTGGCGTAATACAACGGAAACAGCGCATCCAGATACGCCCGGCAAAACGCCGCAACCTCGTCCTTCGAAGGCAGCCGGTACTCCCACATGCTGGCGTCCGTCAGCCGCGCCTCCAGCGCCAGGCGAAATTCCCGCGCCAGCGTTCGCAAATCGTTATTTGGTGTGGTCATGGAGTTCACAATTCCTTGGATGCCCTGTGCCGGGACAGGGGCACAGCGACGCTGCTCCCCTGTCCCGCAAGGCATGCTTTCCGAGGCTCTGGCAAACTAGCCAATCCCCTCGAACAGGATTGTGGAGATGTACCGCTCGCCGGAATCCGGCAGCACGGTCACTATGGTTTTCCCTGCGAACTCCGGCAACTTCGCCAGGCGCACCGCAACCGCCGCCGCCGCACCGCACGATATGCCGGAAAGGATGCCCTCCTCACGAGTCAACCGCCGCGCCATCTCGACGGCCTCTTCGTTGGTAACCTGTTCCACGCGATCGATCAAGTCCAGTTCCAGGTTTTTCGGAACGAATCCCGCTCCGATGCCCTGGATCTTGTGTGGACCCGGAACCGGCGGCTGGCCCGCCCGCGTTTGCGTAATCACGGGACTCGCGACCGGCTCCACGGCCACCGAAACGATTTTCTTCCCCTTGGTGTTCTTGATGTAGCGCGTGACCCCGGTGATCGTTCCCCCGGTGCCCACGCCGCCGACAAAAACATCCACGGTCCCGTCGGTGTCGTTCCAGATTTCCGGACCGGTGGTGGCTTCGTGAATCGCCGGGTTCGCTGGATTGTCAAACTGCTGTGGCAGGAAATAATGCTGCTTGTCGGACTCGTAGATTTCCGTGGCCTTCTTGATGGCGCCCTTCATTCCCTCGGGGCCCGGCGTCAGCACCAGGTTCGCGCCAAACGCGGCCAGGACGCGCCGGCGTTCCAGCGACATCGTTTCCGGCATCGTCAAAGTAATCTTGTAACCGCGGGCCGCGGCCACAAACGCCAACGCAATCCCGGTGTTCCCGCTGGTAGGTTCCACGATCTCTATCCCGGACTTCAGAACCCCGCGCTTTTCCGCGTCCCAGATCATTGCCGCCCCGATGCGACACTTCACTGAGTACGCTGGGTTTCTCCCCTCGATCTTCGCCAGCACCGTGGCTTTGGCGCCGTCGGTCACGCGATTCAGCTTGATCAGGGGAGTTCGTCCAATACTCAGGGAATTATCGGCATAAATGTTTGCCATGATGAACCTCATTCGATTGAATTTGCTGTATCGGGACAGCAGGGTAAGTATAGAACCTTACGGCCACAAATCGCACCCCGTATGTAGGTACGCCCTCGCCGTGCAACTGCTCACGCTTCGCTCGACGAGCGGCCCTCAGTCAGCGTGCGTTGGGTTTTTGCAGCGTCTGCACGCCATCGCTATTTTGGGGATTCAGTTGCAAGGCTTCTTCCCTGGCACTCTCTGCCGATTTTCTCAAAGGCAACCCGCGCAAATACCGTCCACCATCAGTCCAGGCGCCGCCCCAATCCTCATTGCTCTCTCTCCCCGTTCAGAGTACTTTCTCTGCATAAAGTAATTCGCAGGATCGAGGTACGGCTTGCCAATTTCTGCCCAGGACGCCATAAGTCCCGCCTTCGAACACACCAAAAAACAACTCCTGCAGCCGTTCCGCTTCAGTCAATGGTGGCGCCTCGGCGTGGTGGGGTGGCTAGCGGGAGAACTTGGCTCCAGTGGAGGCTGCAACGGCAATTTCAATATTCCCTCTACCCATCGCCGGGAGGGATCCGACCAGTTTCTTAGTCTGCCCTGGCCCACCTGGCCCAATCAATTCAGCGGCCACCCTTGGATGATTGCCGGCCTGATCGCATTTCTGGTAGTGGCTGTAATCGCTCTGGCAGTGCTCTTCACTTACATCGGCAGCGTCATGCGCTTCATCCTCTTCGACAGCATCGTGTCCAAGGAGTGCCACATCCGCCGGGGATGGACCAGGCGCCGGCGCGAGGGCCGCATGCTATTCGTGTGGCAGATTACGTTGATGCTGTTAGGTATCGTGGCATTCATCGTCTTGATCGGCATTCCCGCCGCGTTTGCCTGGGGCCTCGGCTGGTTCACGCATCCCGGCCATCACATTCTGCCGCTGGTATTAGGCGGCATCGTGTTATTCCTGGAGACGATTGTCTTGATTGTGGGTTTCACCGTGGTCCACGTATTCACCAAAGATTTTGTGGTCCCGCAAATGGCCCTGGAGAACATCACCGCCTTTGAAGGCTGGCGCCATCTATGGTTGTGGGTGAAGGCAGAGAAGATCGGCTACGTGGGATACATCGGCATGAAAATCGTGCTGGCAATTGGTGCGAGTATCGCTGTCACCATCGTTTCGCTGATTCTGATATTGATCATGCTGGTCCCCATCGGCGGAGCCGGAGCAGCCATCTACTTGGCGGCGAAATCGGCAGGAGCAACATGGAACGTCCAGACGATTACTCTCGCCATTGCCGCCGCAGCCATTGTGCTAGTCATTTTCATGTTCGCGATTTCGCAGATCACCGTACCAGTCATCGTATTCTTTCCGGCGTATTCCATCTACTTCCTGGCCGCCAGGTATCCCCCTTTGGCCGCGCAACTCTGGCCCCCGCTGCCAACCTCGTTCGCGCCTGTTGAGCCTGGGCTGACCTAGTTCGTTCGCGAAAATCTTTGTTCAATCAGGAGTTCTCCCGCGATTCGCTGCATTGCGATGATTTGCACTCTCCGATAGACTCTTTCAAAGGCACCGAATCAAATGTAGTGGCGGAACTTTAGATCCGCCCGAATAACAAACGCCACCCACGCGCAGAACTTTCTGGAGATCCAAATGACCACCGAAGCGAATGCCCGCATGCAACGCCCCCTCGACGCCGTTGACCCGCAAATTGCCGACCTGCTCCGCGAAGAAGCCGTCCGCCAAGCCACCGGCCTGGAGCTGATCCCCTCCGAAAATCTCGTCTCCGAAGCGGTGCTCGAAGCGATGGGCTCGATCTTCACCAACAAGTACGCCGAAGGCTACCCTGGCAAGCGCTACTACGGCGGCTGCGAATTCGCCGACAAGGTCGAGCAATTGGCGATTGACCGCGCCAAGCAACTCTTCGGCGCGGATCATGCCAATGTGCAAGCGCACTCCGGCACCTCCGCCAATGTCGCCGTGTACATGGCCACGCTGCAGCCGGGCGACACGGTGCTGGGCATGGCGCTCGCGCATGGCGGACACCTGACGCACGGCCATCCGCTCAATTTCTCCGGCCGCATGTACAAATTCGTGGAATATCACGTGCGCCAGCAGGACGAGCGCATCGACTACGACGAAATCGAAAAGCTGGCCCACGAACACAAACCCAAAATGATTGTCGCGGGAGCCAGCGCCTATTCGCGAATCATCGAATTCGAACGCATCGCCAAAGTAGCCAAGACAGTGGGCGCGATTTTCTTCGTGGACATGGCACACATCGCCGGGCTAGTCGCGGCGGGCGTGCATCCCAGCCCCGTGCCCCACGCCGACATCGTTTCCACGACCACGCACAAGACCCTGCGCGGCCCGCGCGGCGGCATGGTGCTTTCCAAGTCCACTTTCGCCAAGGATATCGACAAGCTGACCTTCCCCGGCACACAAGGAGGCCCGCTGGTGCACACCATTGCGGCCAAAGCCGTCTGCCTGAAAGAAGCGATGGAGCCCTCCTTCATCGAATATCAGAAGCAGGTGGTGGCGAACGCCAAAGCCATGGCCAATGCCCTTTCGCGCCAGGGCTTCCGAGTCATCTCCGGCGGCACCGACAATCACGTTTTCCTGATTGAGGTCCATTCGCGCGGCATCACCGGCAGCGACGCGGAAAAAGCCCTCGACCGCGCCGGCATCACGGTGAACAAAAATTCGATCCCGTTCGATCCTCTGCCGCCAATGAAGGCGGGCGGCATCCGCCTCGGCAGCCCTTCCGTCACCACGCGCGGCATGAAGGAACCGGAAATGGAGCTCATCGCCAATGGCGTTGCCGAAGTCCTAACCCACGTCGGAGACGCCGCCGTAGAGCAAAAAGTGCGCAAACAGGTAGCAGAACTGGCCGCGCGTTTCCCTATCTACGAATCGCGCACCAAGGCCGCCGCCACCCACGCCCGTGTCTAGAATCTGTAGCTCGGGCCTTCAGGCCTGAGGGTTTCCATCACGTCACCACAATTTCCCCAACGTACCGAAACCTCTCAAAGGGGTGAGCTACAATTCAACTATGCCCCAAAAAATGCACAATCTACCCGACATCGTCCACGCTACCGCCGATTTCGAGAAATGGGCCTCCCGCCACGTCCGCCTGATCCAATCCGATGTAAAACTCAAGCATCAGAACATGGCCGAATCCGCGTTCCCCTTTTTTCGCGCCACGTTTTACCGCTGGGCCCAGTGGTGGCCAATCATCTGCCCGGATTTGGCCCGCGCCCCTCAAGTGCTCGCCGTCGGCGACCTGCACGTGGAGAACTTCGGCACCTGGCGCGACCTCGAAGGCCGCCTCATCTGGGGCGTGAACGATTTCGACGAAGCCTGGCCGGCCTCCTACGCGGTGGACCTGGTGCGCTTGGTTGCCAGCGCCTATCTGGCCATCCGCGAAGAGCACCTTTCGATCAGCCGAAAAAAAGCTTGCCGAGCCATCGAACAAGGTTATCGGGACGCCCTGGCCGAGGGCGGTGCTCCCTTCGTGCTCGCCGAGCATCACCGCTGGCTGCGGCTGATGGCGCTCAACAAACTCCGTGACCCGGTCGTGTTCTGGAAAAAAATCCTGGCCTGCCCCCGCTACAAAGGAGAGCTTCCGAAAGACGTGTGGAAGCTAGTGCATGCCTTGATGCCACTGCGCACGTTGAATTACGAGCTTCGATCGCGCATCGCCGGGCTCGGCAGCCTGGGCCACCCGCGGGTCCTCGCGCTCGCCACCTGGGATGGCGCGCATATCGTGCGCGAAGCCAAGCAACTCACCCCATCGGCGTGGATCTGGGCCCGGCGTCTTCACGCCACTCAAATTCTCAGCCGGAAGCTGGTGGGAACCGCGATGCGTATTCGCGATCCCCACGTACATTTCGCCGATCACTGGATCGTCCGCCGGCTGGCGCCCGATTGCTGCCACATCGAAATAAGTTCCTTGCCCCGGGAACGCGACGAAGAAAAGCTCGCCTACTACATGGGCTGGGAAACCGCCAACATTCATCTCGGCAGCCGCAAGGCCATCCCCGCCGTCCGCCGCGATTTGGCCCGCCGCAAGGACCGCTGGCTGCACAAAGCCGCCAAGTCCATGCTCAAAGTCACCCTAAACGACTGGCAAGCTTGGGGCCGCGCGCAGCTGTAGCTTACCCCTTTCAAGGGTGAGGGTTTCCATAACGCGGGCAACACCCCACAACGCACGCGAAATCGCGATATCGCAACGAATATCCTCAGTCCTGGAAGGCCCGAGCTACAAGCGCGCCGGCCCAACCGGCCATTCTCCCCTGTGTCCCTCTCATCACTAGCCCGCCGAGACGTTGAACGAATTCTGTCCCACGGGTCAGTAGCTTCACTTCCCCTTCCCTCGTAACTTAATCAAGGACCGGCAAATGCTAACTTCTTCGGCCATCTCGCTAACCTTCTCTCCATGGAAAGAAAAGTGCATCCTCACCTCCTTCTCGAGCGCTTTTCTCCCGCGGCGAGGTGCGCCTGACCCAGCGAGCGAAGTGAGCAGCTTCCCGGGAAATTCTCGCCAATGATCGAGGTGGAAATATGATGGATACCGATGCCTTCCGGGAGTTCAAGACTGGTCTCTCCTTACTTCGCGACAATTACGCATCCCGCGCCCTGAATCACATCCAGAAAGCCGCCGAACTCGAAAAGAACAATCCCTACTACATGTCCTATCTGGGCGTGGCCCTGGCCCGCACCCAGCAGAAATGGGCCGATGCCGAGCGTCTTTGCGACAGCGCCGTGCGCATGAAGCGCAACCAAGCGCAGCTTTATCTCAATCTTGCCGAAGTGTACATGTCCGCCGGGCGCAAAGAAGATGCCCGCGAAGCGCTCCTTGCCGGCATGAAATACGCCCGCCGCGATGTGCGCCTGAACATTGCCATGGCCAAGCTGACGCCGCGGCGTTCGCCGGTCTTCACTTTCCTCGGCCGCAAGCATCCCCTGAACCGCCATTTCGGCCTGCTGCGCCACAAGACGCTTTCCGCCCTCGGCAAGAGCTGAAGCGCCACAACTTTCCCCACCCCCCAAACGCGGAAAGGGCGGATGGCCTCGGCCACCCGCCCTTTCCGTTTTCAATACCTTTAATTTCCTGGGCGGCTACTTAGCCCAACCGGAGTGTCCACGGTTGAAATTGTGTTGCATGCCCATCTCCATCAAAATCTTGAAGCCCACACCGAACAGCCCGTTCGGCAGGTGGTCCCGGCGAACCACTTCCGCCAGGTATTCGTGGCTCATGGCCGCGGGTTCCTTCGAATAGGGCATGGTCACAAACAGCCGCATGCCGACGTCGTACGAGGGTTCGCTGGACTGGAAATACACGCCCGTGCGGGAAACGCTTAGCGACCCCCGGATATCCTCGAACGGGTCGCGCTCCGGATCTGAGGGGCGAATCCTCATCAATTGCGTGATTTTGCAGCGCCGGCTGCTGCGCCGCTCCGTCTGCTTGGCGCGGGATGTGGGGATTCCGCCTGGAGTATTGATTTTGTTCATCAGATCGAAGTGAGACGCCATGAAAGGTCTGCCTTTCCCGGGTAAATTCCAATTTCCTTGTGGGAACAAGAGTAAACGACCCGCCCGGGAAAACCTATAGCAGTTCCGTACTCCGCAAAAGGTAACACGTCGCCTGTCTCGTTGGTAGTACGAAAGTACCGGACCAGCAGCGTGGTTGCCGGCCGGGGTTTCCCGTTTGTTTGGAAATGCGTCCGTTTCCGAATTCAGGTCCAAGCGAAATCGGAAAGGGCTTCGACCTAGTCGCGCCTGGATTTTCTCTCTTGGACCAACTGCTCCGTGAGCTCTGCAAGCTGGTCGTCCAGCAATTTGATCTCTATTGCCAGATGGGAATTCGTGGGATTCTTGGAATATTCCTCGAGGAGCAGATTCCGCTTGGTCTTCATTTGGTCGCGAACTTTCATTTGATCGATTACAGGTTTTTGCATGGCAGGGCCAGCCTTCCCATACCAATCATGCGCGTTTTGCTCGCAAGAATCAGTAGGATTCGTCACAGTTTGGTTATCCAGGATGAAGATGCATCCACGTCGGCTCAGTTTCTTCTAATCTACGGATGCCACATTCTTGTATTTCCCGACCGAATAGGCTTGCCACCCACGGACCAATGGTCCAGTATTTAGTTCCCTTCGGATATTTGCCCCAGCTCCGCCACACCTCTCATCAGCGGCGGGAGCAACCCATGAAAGCAGTCCTATCAGGCCGCCGTCTGCCGTTCCGTCAACTTGATACGGCATTGGAAATCCTTCCGAAAATGCCGGAGAGAATCACGGCGAACCGGCAGCCGATTGGCGCTGCTCGGCCCGTGTAGCTCATTGAGTGGACCGCAGCGCCAAACGCGATCCTGGGAGAGACAACATGCAAAGACAGGCTTTGATTGTGGATGATGAGCCGGCGGTTTGCCAAATGGTCGGGAAGATTCTGGCCGCCGCCGGCATGGAGGTGGTCGCGTTGACAAAAAGCTCGGAGGCTCCCGTTCTTCTCAGTGAAGGAAAGTTTGAGATGGTCTTCTTGGATCTGCACATGCCTTCACCCGACGGGATAGAGCTTGCTCGCGAGATACGCCGGTCAGGATGGAACCGGACCACCCCCATCATCCTGATTAGCGACGATCAGCGGCCCAGCGCCATGTCCGTGGGATTTGAAGCCGGCGCAAGCTATTTCCTTTACAAGCCCATCGACAAAGATCGCCTCTTGAAGTTGATCCGCTCCACCCAGGGCGCGACGGAATATGGGCGCCGCCGGACCCGGCGTATTGCGCTCCAGTCCAAAGTAAAACTCCAGTTCGGAACGGAGGAACTGGAAGGCGAGACGGTTGACGTCAGCCTGAGCGGTATGCTGGTCAAGGCGGGCCGGGTGTTGGCGACGGGTTCGCCAGTGCAGATCACGCTGGACCTCTCGCCGCGAATGAAGCCGATTGTCGGAATTGGGTCGGTGGTCCGCGTTATGGGTGGAAATCGAATGGGGATTCAGCTGGACAATCTCACTATTGCAGAAAGTGAGAGGCTCCAGGAATTTCTGTTGCCCCTGATTCCTCCCGAATAGCGAGATTGAAGAGCGCACACGGAAACGAATTCCGGGAACGCGAGCAACCAACGGGATAATCCAATCCGGTTGGCAAGAAGGGTAAACACGACCATGGAAAGACTCCAAGCATTTACGACTGCAGCTCGCGCGGAGGGCTTCGTCGAACCTAAGGAATCCCAAGACCCAAATGTCGTCTGGCTGAGAAATACCCTGCCAGACGCGGGGACCGACTTTCATAAGCGCCTATGCCTCGATGCCATAACCAACAGCGCAACCGTCTACTGGCAGACCGTCGCGGACCAGTGCAACTCCAAGACCTTCCGCACCGTTTCCAGCATGGTGGAATGGCTACAATTGCACCCCCACGAAAAAACAGTCGCAAAGGCCTCCGGCGACTGACTCGCTCACCATAAGATTCATGCGAAGGCGAATTGCGACTAGGTTTGCACCAACAAGAATCAGGTAGCCAACCTCAGCTTCTCGCGTGCCCGGCCGTCACGTATTCTCCGCTGATTGCATTTTCCATTAGATGGATGGATCTGCTACCCGAATTATGCGTGCGAATCGAAAACTGGCCCACACCTCTTCCTCCCACAGTGTTGGCTTCCCCCGGCAACTTGTGCGATTCTCTACGTTACTTCTGCCGAGGTCCCTGCCCACATGCTCAAGCGGTTCAAGGATTTAACGGAAAAAGAAATTCTCGCCGTGGCTATTGCCAACGAGGAGGAAGACGGCCGCATCTACGGGGAATTTTCCGACGCCCTGCGCGAGTCGTATCCCGCCACAGCCGAAATGTTTGAAGAAATGCGCGTGGAAGAGGCCGGGCACCGCGATCGCCTGCTCTCGCTGTTTCGCCAGCGTTTTGGCGATCACATCCCGCCCATCCGCCGCGAGGACGTGCGTGGCTTCCTGACCCGCCGCCCGGTGTGGATGATGCGGCCGCTCGGCGTGAAAGTCGCGCGCCGCCAGGCCGAAATCATGGAGATGGAGGCCAGCCGCTTTTATTCCCGCGCGGCCAGCCTCACCACCGACGCTCCCCTGCGCGAACTGCTGAACATGCTCGCCGACGAAGAGCGCAAGCACACCCGCGCCGCCGGCGAATACGAAGAAAAGCATCTCACCGAGAAGGCCCGGTCCGACGAATCCGAATCCCACAAGCGCCTGTTCATGCTGCAATTTGTGCAGCCTGGCCTGGCCGGCTTGATGGATGGCTCGGTTTCCACGCTCGCCCCGCTTTTCGCCGCCGCTTTCGCCACCCACAAAAGCTGGGACGCGTTTCTCGTCGGCATGGCCGCCAGCCTCGGCGCCGGCATCTCTATGGGCTTTGCCGAATCGCTCTCCGACGACGGCTCGCTCACAGGCCGCGGCTCACCGTGGATTCGCGGAACTGTCACCGGCTTAATGACCACCGCCGGCGGGCTCGGCCACACGCTTCCCTTCTTGATTGCGGATTTTCACCTGGCCATCGCGATCGCCGTAGTCGTGGTGGCCATCGAACTGGGCGTCATCAGTTGGATTCGCCACCGCTACATGGACACACCGTTCCTCCAAGCCGCATTCCAGGTAATCGTCGGCGGCGTCCTGGTATTCCTAACCGGCTGGCTAATCGGCAGTTCGTAGCACCCTGTACCTCACCCCTTCAGGGGTGAGGGTTTCCATTGCGTTGGCAGAAATTGTGCCGTCGCCATGAAACCCCTCAGGCCTGGAAGGCCTGCGCTACAAATCGCAGACTTATTTTCAGTCGTCGGAATGTGCGGCCACTGGCGTTACCGCCGGGCGGCGGAACGCGCCGCGCAGGAACGCTTGCAGCCGGTCCATGTAGATATACACCACCGGCGTCGTAAACAACGTCAGCATCTGGCTCAAAATCAGCCCGCCAACAATCGCAATCCCCAGTGGCTTGCGAATCTCCGATCCCGCGCCGGTGCCCAGCGCCAGCGGCAACGCTCCAAACATCGCCGCCATCGTGGTCATGATGATGGGCCGGAAGCGCAGCAACGCCGCCTTGTAAATCGCCTCTACCGGCGGCGTCTGCTCCTCACGCTCCACCTGCACCGCGAAATCGATCATCAAAATCGCGTTTTTCTTCACGATGCCGATCAGCAGCAGAATCCCGATAATCGCAATGATGCTGAGGTCCATGTTCATCAACTGCAGCGCCAACAGCGCCCCGATGCCCGCCGAGGGAATGGTGGACAGAATCGTGATCGGGTGAATAAAGCTCTCGTACAAAATACCCAGCACGATATAAACCGCGCCGAGCGCCGCAAGTATCCAAAGCGGCAAATCCTTCACGGAATCCCGGAACGCCTGCGCCGTGCCCTGGAATGTGGCATGCACCGTATTCGGCACACCGAGTTGCCGCCGCGCCTCTTCAATGTGTTCCACCGCCGGCCCCAGTGACGCCCCGGGAACTAGATTGAACGAAAGCGTGATCGACGGAAAAATTCCTTGATGGTTCACCGAAAGCGCCGTGTTGGAGTGCTCATAGTGCGCGAAGGCGCTGAGCGGCACCAGCTTCCCGGTGTTCGATGGCACGTAAATCTGCTTCAAGCCCTCGGGATTTTCCCGATAGTTTGGAGCCACTTCCAGAACCACGTGATACTGATTCAGTCCTTTGTAGATATTCGAGACTTGCCGCTGCCCAAAGGAATCGCCAAGTGTATTGTCAATGTCCTGCACTGAAACGCCCAGCCGCCCCGCGGTGTCGCGATCGATCGACAATAAGGATTGCAATCCCTTGTTCTGCTGATCGGAGTTGAGATCCCGCAACTCCGGAATCTGCCGCATCCTCTCCAAGATCAGCGGCGCCCAGTGATACAGGTCATCCAGGCTATCGGCCTGCAGTGTGTATTGGTATTGCGCCCCGCCGAAACGCCCGCCAACCGTGACGTCCTGCATCGACTGCATGAACAGCGAAGCGCCGGGAATCCCCGCGGTCTTGTCGCGGATCCGCGCAATGAACAGATCTGCGTTGATCTTGCGCTCTTCAATCGGCTTCAACTGCACGAACATGCGCGCCGTGCTGGTGCCGTTTCCCCCGCCGGTGAAGGAGCTCACCGTGTCCACCGCCGGATCCGCCAGCACAATATCCGTAAAGGCCCGCATCTTCTTGGATATTTCCACAAACGAAGTGTCCTGGTCCGCCTGGATGAAGCCCATCACGCGCCCGGTATCCTGCTGCGGGAAAAATCCCTTATTCACATGCTTGAACATGTACACGTTCAGAACGCAAGTCCCGATGGTAACCAGCAGGATGAACGCCTGGTGCCGCAGCACCCAGCGCAGGCCGTGATCGTAGCCCTTCAGCATCCCATTAAATGCACCCTCGGAAATCCGGTAGGCCAGTCCGTGTTTTTTGTGGGTGTCATGCCTCAGGAATCGCGCGCACAGCATCGGCGTGGTGGTCAGCGACACAAACAGAGACACAGCAATGGCCACGCTCAGGGTCACCGCAAATTCCCGGAACAACCGCCCCACAATCCCGCCCATCATCAGAATCGGGATGAACACCGCCACCAGAGAAGCGCTCATTGACAGCACCGTAAAACCAATTTCGCTCGAACCCTTCATCGTCGCCTGGAACGCGCCCATGCCCGCTTCCATGTGCCGCGCGATGTTTTCAATCACCACAATGGCGTCGTCCACCACAAAGCCCGTCGAAATTGTCAGCGCCATCAGCGATAAATTGTCCAGGCTGTACCCCAGCAGGTACATCACGCCAAACGTTCCCACCAGCGATAACGGCACCGCGATGCTGGGGATCACCGTCGCCCAATAATTCCGCAGGAACGCGAACACCACCAGAATCACCAGGATGACGGAAATCGTCATGGTGCGTTCCACTTCGTGCACCGAAGAGCGAATCACCAGCGTGCGATCGTTGACGATCCGGAGATGCAGCGAGGGCGAAATGGACGCGCGCAGCACCGGCAACGTCGCCTTCACCCGGTCCACCGCCTCGATCATGTTTGCGCCGGGCTGCCGGAAGATGCCGATGATGACCCCCGGCTTCCCGCCGGCCAACGCCAGGTTGCGGATGTCTTCCGTGGCATCCACCACGGTAGCCACATCCACCAGGCGCACCGGAGCCCCTGTGTGGCCGCCGACAATCTGCGGCATGTACTCGTAGGCTTTGAACAATTGATCGGTATCGGAAACCGCCCAGGTTCGATTGCTATCCGCGACCGCGCCCTTGGCCAGATTCGAATTCGCCGACTGCAGCGACTTGCGCACCTGCTCCATGCTGATGCCATAACTGTTCAGCAGTTGCGGATTCACTTGCACCCGCACCGCCGGCCGCGAAGAACCCCACGTGAAAACCTGCCCGACTCCCGGCACCTGCGCAATCTTCTGCGCCAGGATGGAATCCGACGCATCATAAATTTCGCCGATGGGAATCGTGTCCGACGTCAGGGAGAGCAGCAGAATCGGCGAATCCGCCGAATTCACTTTGCGATAGGTCGGCTGGCTGGGTAGATCCGCCGGCAACTGGCTGCGCGCCGCGTTGATGGCCGCTTCGACGTCGCGCGCGGCGGCGTTGATGTCGCGGCTCAGATCAAATTGCAACGCGATGCCGGTGTTGCCGAGCGTAGAAGTCGACGTCATCTGCGTCACGCCGGCAATTCGACCGAACTGCCGCTCCAGCGGAGTCGCCACAGAAGAAGCCATCGTTTCCGGGCTGGCACCGGGAAGGCTTGCGCCAACGCCAATGGTGGGCAAATCCACTTGCGGCAGCGGCGCCACCGGCAGAAACCGGAAGGCAATCACCCCGGAAAGAAAAATCGCGATAGTGACCAGCGAAGTGGCCACCGGACGGCGGATAAATGGAGCGGAGAAATTGGACTGGAAATTCACGCCCTAATCTCCTGCTGCCGGCTCGTCGAGGGGATTGCTAATTCCCAGATGCAGCCGGTTGGCCAGCCAGTCAAACGCCAGATAAACCACCGGCGTCGTGTACAGCGTCAGCAACTGGCTCAAAATCAGGCCGCCAACAATGGTGATACCCAGCGGCCGGCGCAACTCCGAGCCGACGCCCTGCCCCAGCGCCAACGGCAATCCGCCGAGCAGCGCGGCCATCGTAGTCATCATGATCGGCCGGAACCGCAGCAGGCACGCCTCGTAAATCGCATCTAAAGGAGACTTGCCGTGTTCGCGTTCCGCTTCCAGCGCGAAGTCGATCATCATAATGGCGTTTTTCTTGACGATGCCGATCAGCAGGATGATGCCGATTAACGCAATGATGCTGAACTCCGTTTTGCAAAGCATCAGCGCCAGAATCGCGCCAACGCCGGCGGAAGGCAGCGTGGACAAGATTGTGATCGGATGAATGTAGCTCTCGTACAAAATCCCCAGCACGATGTACACGGTCACCAGCGCCGCCAGAATCAGCAGCGGCTCGTTCGAAACCGAGCGCAAAAACGCCGCCGCGGTGCCCTGGAACGTCGCCTGGATGCTCGGCGGCATTCCGATCTCTTGACGGACCTTCTCAATCGCGTCGGTCGCGCCGCTCAGGGACGCGCCCGGCGCCAAGTTGAACGAAATGGTGACTACCGGAAACTGTCCCTGGTGATTGATGACCAGCGACGACGTGCCCGGTTCAAATCGCGTAAACGCGCTCAGCGGCACCTGCTGCCCGTTCGAGGAACGCACATAGATATTTTTCAGCGCGTCGGGATTTTGCTGAAAACTGTTGGCGACTTCCAGCACCACGTGGTACTGGTTCAGTTGCGTATAGATCGTGGACACCTGCCGCTGGCCGAACGCATCATACAGCGTGTTGTCAATGTCCGCGGGAAAAATTCCCAGCCGCGAGGCGGTGTCCCGGTCGATTGTCAGCGTCGCCAGCAATCCGTCGTTCAACTGGTCGGTGGCGATGTCGCGCAGCTCTGGAAGCGTTTTCAGCTTTTCGACGAAGCGCGGCGTCCAGTAGCCGAGTTCCTTCGGGTCCACATCCTCCAGTGAATACTGATACTGGGTGCGCGACACGCGATCTTCCACGGTCAGGTCCTGCACCGGCTGCATGAAAAGAGTAATGCCGTCAACCTTCGCAATCGCGGGCTGCAGGCGCCGAATCACCTCGGAAGCGCTGATCTTGCGCTCTTCCAGCGGCTTCAGGTTGATCTGAATGCGCCCGCTGTTCAGCGTGGTGTTGGTGCCGTCAATCCCGATGAAAGAAGAAAGGCTGTCCACCGCGGGATCTTTCAGGATTACCTCCGCCAAAGCTTGCTGCCGCGTGGACATCGCCGCGAACGAAATATTTTGCGGCGCTTCGGAAACGCCCAGAATCACTCCGGTATCCTGCACCGGGAAAAACCCTTTGGGCACGTAAATATACAATAGGATGGTGCCCACCAGCGTGGCGATGGTTACCAGCAGCGTGGTGGTGCGGTAGCGCAGCACCACTTGCAGCGTCCGTCCGTAAAACGCGATCACATCGTTGAAGACCTTTTCCGATTTCCGGTAGAACCAGGTCTGCTCGCTCTCCGGCTCGTGACGCAGCAGCTTCGCGCACATCATCGGCGTCAAGGTCAGCGAAACCGCCGCCGACACCAGAATCGTCACCGCCAGCGTCACCGCAAACTCCCGGAACAACCGCCCCACGATGTCGCCCATGAACAGCAGCGGGATCAGCACCGCAATCAGTGAAACGGTCAGCGACACGATTGTGAATCCGATCTGCTCCGAACCCTTCAGCGCCGCCTGCAACGGCGAATCGCCGCTCTCCAGATAGCGGCTGATGTTTTCAATCATCACAATGGCGTCGTCCACCACGAAGCCCGTGGAAATCGTCAGCGCCATCAGCGAAAGATTGTTCAGCGAATACCCCAACAGATACATCACCCCGAACGTGCCGATGATCGAAAGCGGCACCGCGATGCTGGGGATCACCGTCGCGCGCAGGCTCCGCAAAAACAGGAAAATCACCATCACTACCAGGGCAATCGTCAGCAGCAGCGTGTACTGCACGTCCGCCACCGACGCGCGGATGGTCGAGGTGCGGTCAGTCAGAATTTCCACGCGCACGGAAGCCGGCAGCGCAGCCTGCAATTGCGGCAGGATTTTCTTCACGCGATCCACCACGCTGATGATGTTCGCGCCGGGCTGCCGCTGGATATTCAGAATCACCGCCGGCTCTTTGTTCGCCCAGGCCGCTTGCTTCACGTTTTCCGCGCTGTCCACCGCCGTAGCCACGTCGCTAAGGCGCACCGGCGCGCCGTTCCGATATGCCACGATGATGGATCTGTATCCGTCGCTCGAAAAAAGCTGGTCGTTCGCGCCGATGGTGTACGCCTGCTTCTGCCCGTCAAACGTGCCCTTGGCTTGGTCGATGTTGGCGTTGCCCAGCGCCGTCCGCAAATCTTCCAGGCTCAGTCCGTACGAAGCCAGTGCCGTGGGATTCGCCATAATCCGCACGGCAGGGCGCTGCCCGCCGCTGATGCTCACCAAACCCACGCCCGATAGCTGCGAAATCTTTTGCGCCAGCGTGGTGTCCGCCAAATCTTCCACTTTTACGAGGGGCAACGTTGGCGAACTGATCGCCAGCGTCAAAATCGGCGCATCCGCCGGATTCACCTTGCTGTAAATCGGCGGATTCGGCAGCGCTGGCGGCAGCAGGTTGGACGCGGCGTTAATTTCCGCCTGCACTTCCTGCTCGGCCACATCAATATTCAAATCCAGATTGAATTGCAGCGTGACGACGGAACTTCCGAACGAGCTCGTCGAGGTCATCTGCAGCAGCCCGGGAATCTGCCCGAAATTGCGCTCCAGCGGCGCGGTCACCGACGACGACATCACCTCCGGACTTGCGCCGGGATAAAATGTCAGCACCTGAATGGTCGGATAATCCACCTGCGGCAGCGCCGAAACCGGCAACTGGCGATAGGCCACCAGCCCCACCAGAATCACGCCCACCATCAGCAGCGTGGTTGCCACGGGCCGCAGAATAAACGGCCGCGAAGGATTCATCGCGCGGGTCCCCCGGCAGGCGAAGCGAAAGCCGAGTTCGCGTTATTTGTGGCGCTCTTGTTTCCGTCGGCGGGCGGCGCGGTGGCTTGCCGCGGGTCCACCTTGCTGCCGTCCTGCAATTTGTCCTGGCCGTCGGTGACCACCACCTCCCCGGAAGTCAATCCCGAGGTAATCCCGGTTACATTTCCGGTGGTCTCCGCCAGCGTGACGATGTGTATCTTCACCGTATTGTCGGCGCCGACCGCAAACACATACGCTCCTTGCGGCCCGCGCAGAATCGCGGTGGTGGGCACCTGCACCACATTTTTCTTGGTGTCCACCAGCAGGTGCACGTTCACAAACTGGTTCGGAAACAGTTCGTTTTTCGCGTTGTCAAACACCGCCTTCAACTTGTACGTGCCGGTGGTGGTGTCAATCTGGTTGTCGATGGTCAGCAATTTGCCGCTGGCCAGCTTCATAGTGTTGTCCCGGTCGTAGGCTTCCACCGTCAGCGGCGTCCCCTGCTTCATTCGCGCGATTACTTGCGGCAACTGGTCCTGCGGCAGCGTAAAAAGAATGGCGATCGGCTGCACCTGGGTGATCACCAGCAATCCGTTGGTGTCCGTGGCGTGCACCATGTTGCCCATGTCCACCAGGCGAAGCCCCACGCGCCCGCTGATTGGCGCAGTGATATGCGAGTACAGGATTTGCAATTTGGCGTTATCAATCGTGGCCCGGTCGGCCTTGATAGCGCCCTCAAACGTTCCCACCTGCGCCTGCTGTGAATCCAACTGCTGCTTGGGGATCACGCCTTCCTTGTACAACAGCATGTAGCGCTCGTAATCCACCTGCACGTCCCGCAACTGCGCTTCATCCTTCGCCAACTGCCCATCGGCCTGTTCCAACTGCACCTGATAGGGCCGCGGATCGATCTCGATCAGCGCTGCCCCTTCCCTCACCGTCTCTCCTTCAGTGAAGTTAATTTTGACGATCTGCCCGTCCACCCGCGACCGCACGGTCACGGTGTTAAACGCGGTCACATTGCCTAGACCGTTGAAGAAAACCGGCAGGTCGCCCTTGGTCGCCGTGGACACGACCACCGGCACTACAAAGCTTCCCGGCGCGCCAGGCGCTCCCATCATGCCAGGGGGAGTTCCGCTTCCCCCTGCGGCCCCGGAATTGGCCTGCGAATTCCGCCCGCGGAAATACCAAAAGCCTCCGCCGGCAAGGACCAGCACGACAATCCAGATCCACCAGCGGCTGGGCTCCGCGCTCCGCGATACTGAGGAAACTGAAGTGGTCGATGACGATGCGTGTGGGTCGCGCAAATCGACCGAATCCATTGGGGCCATTCCGCAAGACTCCTGTTTACAATCGGTTAGTTCAGCTCTTCTCTGACGCCTTGCCGTGGGCTCGCTGAGGACATAGGGGCGCTGCGCCAATCGGACAAGCCTATAGCAAACCCTCGTTCCTTGCTACATAGGACGCGCCTCCCCCACGTTTCGTTACTAGTGCAACGCCCAATTTCCGGGCAATCCCGGCATTCCCGTTGCCCCAGGCTGGCCATGCAAAGTACGGTGCAGAAAACCGTCAGTCGTCGTACACTAAGCGGGCATTTTCTCAAATGGTGCGGAACGGGTCGGGCCATCTTCCTGAGGGGTCTAAACGAATATGCTAAAGGGCGTCCTGCTGGGTATTATCCTGGGTTTTGTGCTTGTATTCCTCGGCGCGTACGTCTATTTCGCTTCCGGGCAGGTGCCGGTGGCCACTAACTCCCCTGAAATGCCGTTCGAACGCAAGATCGCCAGCATGGCTTTGCACAAATTTCTGGACAAAGTGCCGCACTCGGAATCGCCGGTGCCCGCCGATGAAACCAACCTCCTCGCCGGCGCCAAGATTTACAAAGAAAACTGCGCGGTCTGCCACGGACTCCCCGGCGAACCGCGCAACGCCATTGCCAGCGGAATGTTCCCCAAGCCCCCGCAGCTCTTCCGCGGCATGGGCGTCACCGACGACGAAGCGTGGGAGTCGTATGCCAAAGTTTCCAACGGCATCCGCATGACCGGCATGCCCGGCTTCAAGGAACGCCTCAGCGACACCCAGATGTGGCAAGTCAGCCAGTTGGTGAAAACCGCGGATAAACTTCCGGTTTCCGTGAAGACGGAGCTGACTCCGGCGACCCCCGCTGCGCCATCGACTGCCGCGCCCGCCCCGGCCAAGGCTGGCGACGCTGACCACGATCACGACCACATTCACTAAAGGAACGCGGGAGTTATCTCCCCAGCGCCGCGGGTGGCCGGCTCGTTTGAACTAAACTTCTCTTGAGGTATCCACGGTGCTCGTCCTGTCGAGCGAATCGGCGCGCCGCAACTCCGGAAACATCCACGCCCACAGCACAGTCACCACAATCGCTCCCAGCCCGCCCAGCACCACTGCCGGCACCGCGCCAAACCACTGCGCGGCCAGCCCTGATTCAAATTCGCCCAGCTCGTTCGACGCTCCGATGAAAATCATGTCCACGGCATTCACCCGGCCACGCATCTCGTCGGGCGTTTCGATCTGAATCAGCACCCCGCGGACCACCACACTGACCATGTCCGCCGCGCCCACAAAGAAAAGTGAAATCATCGAGAGCACGATGCTCCTCGAGAAGCCAAACACCATCGTGAACACGCCAAACCCCGCAACGCACCACAGCATCGTCGCGCCGGCTCTTCGCCGGATCGGTTTGTAGGCGAGCAGCAACGCCATCACCGCCGCGCCAATCCCCGGCGCGCTGCGCAGCAAGCCAAGCCCCCACGGCCCGGTCACCAATATCTCTTTCGCGTAGACGGGAAGCAGCGCCACCGCTCCGCCCAGCAGCACGGCGAACAGGTCCAGTGAAATCGATCCCAGCACCACTTTGTGCGCCCAGATGTAGTGAAAACCGGCAAAAACCGTTTTCAGCGAAAAGCGTTCGCGCGCCCGCGGGGGCGATTGCACGCGGATGCGCATTGTGGTCAGCATCGCAAGGGTGCCCGCGGACAACGCCGTGGCGTAAACCGCCGCCGGTCCGCGGAAAAATGCGTAGAGCAATCCGCCCATCGCGGGCCCCAGGATGGTTGCAAACTGAAAAATGCTGGAGTTCCACGCTACCGCGCTTTGGAACTGCTCCTCCGGCACAAGTTGCGGCAGCAACGCGCGGCTGGCAGGCATGCTGAAGCTGCGCACCGCACCCACCAGGCATAAAACCGCGAAGATTGGCGCGACCGATCCCGCGCGGTGCAGATATTCCGCGTTCAGCGCTACCAGCAGCAGGAGTGCCGAAGACAAGGAAAGCCCTGCGTAACACAGCGTCAGCAAAGTTTTCCGATCGAAGCGGTCCGCAACGTGTCCCGCCACCAGGAATAGCGCCACGCCCGGCAGGAATTGCGCCAACCCCGTCAGGCCCAAATCCAGCGGCCGATGGGTGATCTCATACACCTGCCAGCCCACGGCCACCGATTGCATCTCCGTGCAAAACACAATGCAGAAGCGCGCGATCTGAAACAGCCGAAATCCCGTGAATTGGAACGCTGCACTTCCCGCGGTGGGGCGGTGGTCGCCGGTGGCCATGTGCTATTAGTCTGCCACAACATCCCTTCGCTTCTCTTCCGGGGTACAATCTCAGGCAACTTCACAAAAGCGGCGTGGCATTGTAGAAGTTGAACGTCGGCTGATTCGCGGCTTCATCGGGGAGCTCTTTCTTTTGTACTTTCGTCCTAACTCGCTTCAGGATGCCCTCAATGTTCTTGCCGATACTCGCGCCACCATTCTTGCCGGGGGCACAGACGTGTTCCCTTCTCTTGGCGAGCGGCCTCTAGCCGGCCCGGTGCTGGATATTTCCGCCCTTCCCGAAATCAAGGGAATCCAATTCACCGCGGACCATATCCTTTTCGGCGCGCGCACCACCTGGAGCGAGCTTTTGGCCGCTCCGCTTCCGCGTGGCTTGGATGGCCTGAAAACCGCCGCGCGCGAAGTCGGCTCCGTCCAAATCCAGAACGCGGCCACCATCGCCGGCAACGTCTGCAACGCTTCTCCCGCCGCGGACGGTGTCGCGGCGCTGCTCGCCCTCGACGCCGAACTGGTTCTCTCTTCGCGCACCGCTTCGCGTACGGTTCCCCTTGCGGAATTCATCCTTGGCAATCGCAAGACCGCGCGGCGGCCTGAGGAGCTTCTTACCTCCATCCGCATTCCGCGGCGCGTCGAAAACGCCGTATCCACGTTTTTCAAGCTGGCCGCGCGCCGCTATCTGGTCATTTCGATTGTGATGGTGGCTGCGAACCTGGTCTTGGAATCGGACGGCTCCATCCGCGAAGCGCTACTGTGCGTCGGCTCCTGTTCGCCGAAAGCCCTGCGCTTGACCGAGCTGGAACGCGTGCTTGTGGGCCAGCGCGCGCGCCCAGGAATTCGGCAGCACTTGCGGCCCGGGCATCTCGCCCAGCTTTCGCCCATCGACGACGTCCGCGCCACCGCCGCTTATCGCCGCGATGCCGCGCGCACCCTCGTCGAACGGGCGCTGGAAGCCTGCGCACAGAAGGCCTCCGCCACATGAAAAGCGAAACGAGGACCGAAACCACCGCACAGCTCTCGCTCAGTATCAACGGCGAAATCCGCCCGGTTCATTCCGATCCCCGTTCGCGCCTCTCGCAGGTTCTGCGCGAGGAGTTTCATCTTGTCGGCACGAAAATCGGATGCGACGCGGGTGATTGTGGCGCCTGCACGGTGTTGGTTGACGGCAAACCCGTGTGCTCCTGCCTGACGGCGGTCGGCCAGCTCAACGGCGCAAGAGTGGAAACCATTGAGGGACTCCGCTCGTCCTCCGCTACTTTCGATCGTCTGCAAAAATCCTTTCTCCAACACGGCGCGGCACAATGCGGCATCTGCACTCCCGGCATGTTGGTCTCTTCCGTCGCGCTGCTCGACGAAAATCCGCGCCCCGGCGAAACCCAGGTGATGGACGCGCTCGGCGGCGTCCTTTGCCGCTGCACCGGCTATCGGAAAATCGTTCGCGCCGTTCTGGAAGCGAATGACCCAACCGAAAAATCCACGACAACCGCCGCCAGCGGTGCGGTAGGCCAACGTGTGGCGCGCCTCGACGGCCAGAAGAAAGTCCTCGGCCAGGATATTTTTGGCGCCGATGAATGGCCCGAGGATTCCCTGACCCTGCGGGTCGTCCGCTCCCCCCATCACCGCGCCGAATTTACCTTTGGCGACCTCGCGGCTTACCGGCTCGCGCATCCCGGCGTCCATGGCATTTTCACTGCGCGGGACGTTCCCGGCAGGAATTCCTTCGGCGTCATTGCGGAATTTTGCGATCAACCCGTGTTCGCAGAGCGCGAGGCCCGCTTTCTTGGCGAAGCTGTCGCCGCTGTTGTCGGAGATCGTGACGCCATTGCCACGCTCGATCTCCACGAGTTCCCCGTCGCATGGAAATCCCTGCCAGCCTTCACACAGCCCGAAGAAGCCCGGCAACCCGGCGCTTCCGCCGTCCACGCCTCGCGCCCCGACAACATTCTTATCGGCGGCCGCGTCGTTCGCGGCGATGTGGACGATGCCCTGCGCACCGCCGATGTGGTCGTCCAATCCGAATACGAAACCGGTTTCATCGAGCATGCCTACATCGAACCCGAAGCCGGCTTCGCGCGCCGCGTCGGTGATCGCATCGAAGTGCAGGCCTGCACCCAGGCCCCGTACAACGACTTGAAGGGCATCGCCGCCATCCTCGGCATTCCCGAATCCAGCGTGCGCATCATTCCCACTGCCGTCGGCGGCGGCTTCGGCTCCAAGCTCGATCTTTCGCTGCAACCGTTCCTCGCCGTCGCCGCGTGGCACCTGCGTAAACCCGTGCGCATGGTCTATTCGCGGCCGGAGTCCATTCGTTCCACCACCAAGCGCCATCCCTCGAAAATCTTCTGCCGCGCCGGCGCAACCTCCGACGGAAAACTCGTGGCCATGGATTTCGCTGCCGACTTCAACACCGGCGCGTACGCTTCCTGGGGCCCAACCGTCGCCACGCGCGTACCCATCCACGCTTCGGGCCCTTACAAAGTCCCGCACTTCCGCGCCATCACCCGCGCCATTCACACGTATCTGCTCCCCGCCGGCGCGTTTCGCGGCTTTGGCGTTCCGCAGGGCACCATCGCGCAGGAACAACTCTACGATTCGCTCGCCGAAAAACTGGGTATGGACAAACTCGACTTTCGCTGCCTCAACGCGCTGGACGACGAAAGTCCCACCGTCACAGGCCAGGTCATCGGCGGAGGCGTCGGCATCCGCGCCTGCTTCGAAGCGCTGCGACCGCGTTGGCACGAAGCGCGCAAGGAATCAGTTGCATTTAACTCGGCTACGAGAAATTCTCTCCGTCGCGGCGTCGGCGTGGCCGGTATGTGGTACGGCTGCGGCAACACTTCGCTTCCAAATCCCTCCACCATGCGCATCGGCCTCAAACGCGACGGCCGCATCGCCATTCACATGGGCGCCGTGGACATCGGCCAGGGCTCCGCCACGGTCGTCACGCAAATCTGCGCCGAGGCGCTGGGCGCGCCCCTCGACAAATTCGATCTTCTCCCCGCCGATACCGACATCACTCCCGACTGCGGCAAGACCTCCGCCTCGCGCCAGACCTTCGTCAGCGGGAAAGCCGCCTACCTCGCCGGTGAGCAGTTGAAAAAAGCAATTTTGAAAATCGCCGGCGGCTGTGATTGCGCGAAAATCTGGTTTCTCGACGGCTCATTGGCCGTCGAAGACGGCGATCAGAAAAAGACCATTGACCTGCGCAATCTTCCGCTCGACGCGCGCGGCTACGTCCTCAGCGCCGAGGCCACCTTCGATCCCGCAACCTCCCCGCAAAACGCCGACGGCCAGGGCGTCCCCTACGCTGTCTACGGTTTTGGCGCGCACCTCGCCGAACTCGAGGTGGACACGGAACTCGGCACCATCAAGGTTCTCAAAATCACCGCCGCCCACGACGTTGGCCGCGCCATCAATCCCATGCTCGTCGAAGGCCAAATTGAAGGCGGCGCCGCCCAGGGCCTTGGCATGGCCCTCATGGAAGAGTTCTTCCCCGGCAAAGGTGAAAATCTTCACGACTATCTCATTCCCACGATCGGCGACATGCCGCCCGTCGAATCCATCCTCATCGAAGACCCTTCACCCGCAGGCCCCTTCGGCGCGAAGGGTATTGGCGAGCAAGCACTCATCCCCACCGCCCCCGCTATCATGAACGCACTTTACGACGCGATCGGCGTGCGCATCCGCAAACTGCCAGCCACTCCCGACAAAGTTCGCGCCGCCATACTTGCAAAAGCCACCGCCAATTCTGGAAACGCGCATGACTGACATCTTTCCTCCCGACACAATTCGCTGCGACGCCTGCCCCGTCCTTTGCTACATCAAGCGCGGCCACGCCGGCGCGTGCGACCGCTACGCCAACATCGAAGGGCAACTCGTTCGTGTCGATCCGCACATCCTTCTCGATCGCGCCAAGTCGCAAGGCACTCCGCTCGTTCCTTTCCTCGAACGCGAGGGCGACTGGGACGGCAAAATCATGAAGGGCCAGGAAACCTTCGTCACCGCCATCGGCGCGGGCACCACCTATCCCGACTACAAACCCGCGCCATTCATCGTCTCCAGCGAAGTGGAAGGCGTGGACATGGTCACGGTGGTGACCGAAGGCATCTTCAGCTACTGCGGCGTGAAATTGAAAATCGATACCGACCGGCATCTCGGCCCGGAGCGAAATCTCGTTCGCGCGCATGGCGAACCCGTCGGCCACGTCACCACCGCCGAATATGGCTCGCAAATGCTATCCCTCGGCGGCGTGCATCATCTCACCGGAGGCACCAAGAGCGAGGGCCGCGTGACGTGCGAAACGCTGCTCGATCTTTGCAATGGAAAAGAAGTGGAACTCACCATTGATGAAGGCGCAAGCGTTCGCGTCGCTGCCGGACAGCCGCCCGTCGTCAACGGCCAGCGCGAAGAGCGCATGCGCGTCGGCTGCGGCTCCGCCACCATCGGCATGTTCGCCAAGCAGTGGTTTGGTAAAGTAGACGACGTCGTGGTCGTGGACGATCACATCACCGGCGTCCTTTCCGAGCATCAAGCAGGCAAACTTTTGGGCGTCCGCGAAACCGGCATCGCCATTCAGGGCCGCCGCTCCACTCCCGGCCGCTATTTTCAGGTGGCGGAACCCGGCACCGGATGGGGCGGCACAAATATCTCCGACCCGCTCACCATTCTGAAACCGTTCAAGGCCAAATTCGCCTGGCCAAATCTTCGCCTGCTGATGGTCAGCACCACCGGCGAGCAATATGCCTACTACGAACTCGATGAAGCGCTTCGACCAGTAGAAAAAGAATTGCCGGAGGCATTGAAGGAATCCGTCGCCCGAATTCGCGAAAACTGCGAACCGGCATTAGCCAGCGTGATCTTCATGGGCGGCGCGGGTGGCTCCCTGCGCGCCGGTGTCACGGAAAACCCTGTGAAGCTGACCGACTCTGTGAAACGCAGACTCACGCGCGTCACCTGCGGCGGCGCGCCGGCCTACATCTGGCCCGGCGGCGGCATCACCTTTATGGTCGACGTGACGCGCATGCCGGAAAACGCGTTCGGCTACGTGCCCACTCCCGCGCTCGTGGCTCCCATCGAATTCACGCTAAAGAAATCCGACTATGCGCTGCTCGGCGGCCACGTGGATTACGTCCGCCCGCTCGCCGATGTCCTGAAAGAAAAGGAACGCCAGCGGCAGCTTACTTCCCTGCCGCAAAATCCCTGGCCGCTGAAACCGCACGTCGAGAGCAGCGAATCATGAGAGAGCCCGCCCTCATCCGCATGCTTCCCGATGGCCGCCGCCTGCACCTGCACGACGGCCCAATCGATCTGATTATCGAGGCGAACGGCTCAAAGCAGGAAGTCGCCATCGCGTACGAAGCCGCCGCGCACCGCTTCGCCACCATCCTCGATGAACTATGCGCTGAACTCCCTTTGCTCCGCGGCAGCGTGCAAAAAAATTCCGCGCAACCGCAAGGCGTCACCGCACATCGCATGTTCGCCGCCGTCGAACCGTTCAGCGAACATTGCTTCATCACCCCGATGGCCGCCGTCGCCGGCTCCGTCGCGGAAGAAATTCTTGCAGCCATGACAGGGGCCGCAGCTCTGGACCGCGCTTATGTGAACAACGGCGGCGATATCGCTCTACATCTCGCCGCGTCCCAGCATTACGCCGCCGGCATGGTCGAGCGGCCCGATCGCCCATCTCTATTTGGTTCGCTCAAAATCTCCACCGCCGATCCCGTTCGCGGCATCGCCACCAGCGGCTGGCGCGGCCGCAGCTTCTCTCTCGGCATCGCCGACGCCGTCACCGTCCTCGCCGATCGCGCCTCCGCCGCCGACGCCGCCGCCACAGTCATCGCCAACGCCGTCAATCTCCCAAATCATCCTGCCGTCGCGCGCGTCCCCGCCCGCGACATTTCGCCGGACTCCGACCTGCTCGACCTCCTCGTAACCCGCGAAGTTGGCCCGCTTCCTCTCCCCGACATCAAGACAGCCCTTGATGCAGGCGTGCGCGTCGCCGAAACTCTTCGCAATCGCGGTTTGATTCATTCCGCCGCCCTCTGCCTCCAATCCCACACTCGCATCGTCTCGCCGTCATCGACCCCATTTTTCATGGAGATATCTCAAGGGAGCCTGCTGCATGCCTGAAGTGCAACTCCGCAAACGCGTCATCGTCGTCGAAGAAGTTTTCCACGAAGGCGGCCCCGTCGCCGCCACGCCACTCCGCCGCGCCGCCGCGCTCGCCGTTATTCACAATCCCTTCGCGGGAAAATACGTCCTGGAAATCGCCGGCTTCATGGAAGACCTGAACCCGTTAGGCCTGGAAATGGCCAAAGCGCTGGTCGCCGCACTCGGCGGCGATCCAAAAATCGTCGAAGGCTACGGCAAAGGCGCCATCGTCGGCCAGGCCGGAGAACTCGAGCACGGCGCGCTATGGCACGTCCCCGGCGGCTACGCGATGCGCGAAATTCTCGGCAACGCCAAAGCCATCGTCGCCTCCACAAAAAAAGTTGGTGGCCCCGGAACCCGCCTCGACGTTCCTATCACCCACATCAACGCGTCCTACGTCCGCAGCCATTTCGATTCCATGGAAGTGGGCATCGCCGACGCCCCCAAAGCCGACGAAATCCTGCTCGCTTTAGTGATGACCACCGGCCCCCGCATCCACGCCCGCGTAGGCGGCCTAAAAGCCTCCGAAATCAAAGGCCAGGACGGCCTGCGATGAAAGCCAAAATCCGCAAAATCGTAATCTTCGTCGAAGAAACCCGCACGGAAATGGGCCGACCCGTGAATCCGCCCACCCGCCGCGCAGCCGCCGCCGCAGTGATCGAAAATCCGTTCGCGGGAAAGTACGTGGAGGATTTGACTGAACTGATGGAGATCGGTGAGGAACTAGGCGCCCTCCTCACCGAACGCGCCGTAGCCGCCCTGGGCATTCTCGGCCCCTCCGCCGAAAGCTACGGCAAAGCCGCGGCCGTCGGCGAAAACGGTGAGCTCGAACACGCCGCCGCCATCCTCCATCCAAAACTCGGAACCCCCGTCCGCAAAACCCTCGGCAAAGGCGCCGCGCTCATCCCCTCTTCCAAAAAACGCGGCGGCCCCGGCGTCACTCTCGACATTCCGCTCGGCCACAAAGACGCCGCCTTCGTCCGCAGCCACTTCGACGGCATGGAAATCCGCGTCAACGACGCCCCCCGCGCCAACGAAATCCTGGTAGCGATCGCGGTGACCGATTCCGGTCGCCCCCTCCCCCGCGTAGGCGGCCTAACCAAAAACCAAATCAAAGGCGAAGACGGCCTCCGCTAATTTGGAGTGCTGCGGCTCAGCCCCCGCTTTTGAGGACTAACCCATTCCCCACAAACTATCGCCAAGCACCAAAAGTCAACTACCACGAGGCTGCCCGCGCTTCGAATCTTTGCTTCGCCATTTCTTTACTTTAAAATCTGCGGCACTCTCGTCGCCGGTGGCGTATTCCTGCTCCTCTCGCTCCGCACCTCCCCATCAATCACCACCATTCCAATCCCCGGCAAGTCTCCCAACCGCACACTCTCCAACAGCGTCTTCCCCGCCGAATGCTGCGCCGCATCCATAAAAACAAAATCCGCCGCGCGCCCCACCTCCATCAGTCCGCTATCAAGCTTCCGCATCCGCGCGGTGTTTCCCGTCGCAAAACAAAACGCCACCTCCGCGGGAATCTCTCCCACCGAAGACAACGCCGCAATCACCCGAAGAATCCCCAGCGGCTGCACGCCCGACCCCGCCGGTGCATCCGTCCCCAAAATCACGCGATGCAACTGCTTCAGCTCCTTCGCCGTACGCAGCGTAAACAGCGCCGCTCGCTCATTCCCGTTGTGCACAATCTCCAGCGCCCGCGGGGACTCCTCGCACAACGCGCGAATCTGCGCGTCCGGCAGCGCGGTGTGCCCGCCATTGATGTGCCCGATCACATCGGCATCCGCCGCCAGCACCACATCCTTATCAATCAAGCTCGATCCCGGAATCGACGGCCCCCCGGTATGAATCGTGCTCTGCATCCCATGCTTCCGCGCCCACGCCACCATCTGCCGCGCCGTCGGCCCATCCTTCACGCTGCCGAGTCCCACTTCTCCCAGCAAGCGAACCCCCGCCTCCGCCAGCGAACGAAAATCCTCCTCCACCATCCCCTGCTCAATCACCGGCGCGCCCGCCATCACCTTCACGCCGCTCGGCCGCAGCGCCGCAAACGCCCGCTGGGCCGTAATCGCCATCGCCTTCACGCCGACCACATCTTTCGGCCGCCCCGGCGTATGCACCTCTCCCGCCGAAATCATCGTGGTCACGCCGCCATGCAAACAACTGTCAATCCACCCAATCTGGTTCTGCCGCGGCGTCCAATCGCCCGCCACCGGATGCACGTGGCTGTCAATCAATCCCGGCGCCAGCGTGGTGCCATTCGCATCAATCACCCGCGCCGCGCCTTCCAAATCCAAATCTTTCTCGCGCCCGATTGCGGCGATCCGCCCGTCTTTCACCACCACCGTATCCGCATCCAGAATCGGCCGCTGCAAATCCCCGCTCAACACCACGCCAATATTCCGGATAACCAACTTCACGCCTGCCGCCGACTTTGCCGACTCCTCATGCGCCATCTGCCCGCCGCCTTTCACCAATTTTCAAAAATTCATGCCGGTCCTGAATGTAACTCAGAGCTCGCGCCTCCTGACAATTTTTCTTGACTGAAAAAACACGAAATCCCGTGCCCTGACTTTCCTTCACGGCTGCATGCGCCTCCAGGTCACCGGCCCCGGGCGAAACATTACCAGCAGCACGATGTGCACATACAAAGGTAAATATCAGGTCAAGGAAGCGCGGCGGCCTGCCCAGCTCCCATTCTTCCGGGCGGCACAGGAGCTTCCTTGTTCCCCGAAGATGTCGCCGGGGCCTCGATCATGAAATTTGCTGCGTGCCAGCCGGAACTTTTTCCCGTCGCGTCGGTTGCTTGAACTTCCAGACGGTAGGAACCGTCCGGCAAACTGCTGAGGTCAACACCGCGCCCCATGGAAATAACCGGACTTTCCGCCTTGATGTAAGGAGCCGCATTCACCGGCTCAAAGTCGATTTTCACGTCGCCTGTCTTGGCATCAAGCACTCTAATGTGCGCCTCGATCCGAGGCGGCGGTTGAGTAGGCGGCGGTTCATAAATCTCAAAGTAAGCGTAAAGCATTTCTTTTTTCTCAAACCGCGCGTTGGCCGTCGGCGTGAATTCAATGCCCTTACTTACCAGGGGCCGGTACCTTCCGGACATCCCGGCCTCGCCGTCTAACGCGCCAGCGGGCATCACCCTAATCCGCCTGGCCAGGGCAATTTCGCTGAGCGCCAACTCCTTTTCATTGTGGCTCTCCACCTTCAGCGGCATCTGCGCTCGCCCGAACTTCTCTCCGTCGCTCAGGATCGCCCGCAGCTCATATTCTCCCGGAGAAAGTTCCATCTGCGTCTCGTAGCGATCGGGAATGATCGAAGCGTATGGACTCGAGTGGCCGCTATCGGTTCGCGTGTTCGACGGGGCGCCGATACCATTCCCATAATCACAGCACGCAAATTCGCTGGAGCGTGCCACGAGCGTTCCATCCTTATCGTAAACCATGATCAAGACGCCGATGGAGGCATAAAGTGTGCCATGCCTGAATTCGTGCTTCAGAGTTTTCCCTGGAAACTCCAGTTCGATATTGAGGCGCGCTGCTCCAGCGTCTGGATAGAACGCTACTCCCTGAAGTTTCAGATCGACCTGGCTCTGTTTTGCGGAGCTAAGATCTTCTTCCATTCGTTTGCTAAACTCCGTTCCTTTCAGAGGATCGGACGGAGGGTGCTTAGTATTGCAGTACTCACTGCGCGCCCACACGATGGCCTGCGTGCGGCCCACTTTCACCTTGATCTGGTGACAACTTCCGGCTCGCGATGCCTGGGGTACATAAGCGATTACATACTGCGGCAAAGACAACCATATCGTGGGATCCGTCCCCGGGCGATCCGGATAGGCCCATCTTCCCCCTCCTCCGCCCATAATTTCTGGATGCTTGCCCTTGTTGTCCCGAACCATCGAGAAGACTGGAGCTTCCAACCTGACGCTTTCAATGCGCTGTTCCCGGCCATCCTCGAAGAGCCGGAAATCCTTGGCAGTTAAGCCGCGAATGGCGAGGCTTTGCAAAAGCGGTGAATCCTCGGAGATGCGGCGCCGCCTCGCAATCTCTCGATCCATCAGGGCATAAACGTCCTTATCGAGTACCACGGCAGGCACAAGGACTTGGTTGGTTTCGACGCGAATGGGAGCTTGCGCGGCGGTCACCAGGGCTGAACCCGCCGCGATAAATGACAATGGCAGGAGAAGAAGGCACCGCGCGCAGCCAGCAACATGCATTCTCTTCTTTCCAGCGGAGAACGATAACTCTCCGCAAGCGTATCTCACCCACGTGGAACGAATAAGGCGCTGATAGCATAGACGCGATTTAACGCCAGTAGAAGTAGCAGTTGAACCATTGACCAGAAATGTGGAGCCCTCAGGGGCTATCCGGGCTCCGACGCGATGACGCCCGTTCGCGAGTACAGAAGAAACGATGGCGGATGAACGTAGATTGGTGAAGAGGAACCTCTTATCTGTTTAATGGAAAATCGCGTTCTAGTTCCGGTGTCAGGATGTTTGCAATTGCGTACTTGCCAGCAGGCTGGATCCCGTCCGTCTTTACCCCGGAGCAACGGGTTCACTCTGGCGTCTGGCCCATCGCCTCTGTCATCTCGTCATTGGCCTGGATGTACTCCAACTGCGACTGCAGGAAAAGTGTCCTGGCTTCCAATTCGCGAGCCGCAGCCAGGTCCACTTGCGAGTGGAGCGCGCTGCCTTCCTGCAGTTGCTGGATCGAGACGCGGTGCGACTCCGTGCGCAGGGCCAGAAGCTGCTCAGACACTTTCACCATCTGGCGGGTACGCTCCAGTTTGTTATAGGCGGTTTGCACGCGAAGTTCGACTTCCTCTTTTACACGGGCCAGATTTTCTTCAGCCTCAGCCAGCTGGGCTTTGTGTTCTGCGATGGCGGCGTTTCTTCTGCCGCCATCAAACAGGTCGTAGCCAACGTGGACGCCAAAGGTTCCAAAATTGTGAACCAGGAATGGAACATTGTCCGCATAGCTATAGCGGGCGAACGCCTCGACATCCGGTATATATTGGCGCTTGGCCAGACGCACGGCCGCCGACGCCTGCTCCACCTTTGCGCGGGCCTCGGCGATCTCCGGGTGCGACTCCAGTGCTACGCCAACACATTTTTCGCGTTCGCAGGTGCTCTCCACCTGCCGCAAAGAGGCATCGAGGGTCAACGGCGTGTTCAATGGCAGTCCGATGGCATCATCGAGTTGCATAGTGAGATCCGAAAGTTGTAGTTCCGTTGTTAACAAATCCTGCTTCGATTCGAGTGACTGGGCGCGGCTTTCGATGGCTTCTTCCTCCAGGGTGCTGCCAAATTTGACCTGTTGGACGCGCTCCGCCTGCACCGCCTCGGTCGCTTGAATTTTCGCCGCCGCCGCTTCCTTGTGGGATTGCAGCACCAGAATTCGGTAGTAAATCTGGTGAACTTGCAGCGCAATTGTGTTTTCCGTCTGATGGGCTTTGCTGCGTGTTTCGCTCAATTCCGCCGCCGCGACGTCATTGGCAGATTTGATTTTCCAGAGTTCAGAGAGTGGTTGGGTCAAAGACGTGCCGCTGGTGACGATTGTGAGCCCGCCTTGGTTCAAGATAGTAGTCTGAACGGGAAGCGGAGTCCCGCCAACCGTCCCCAGGCTCCCCGCGGGAATTCCGATGAATTGCGTGTCCGTCAAATGGGCGAGATTGCTGTCGTTGCGGACTATTGGGAAATACGCGCTCCGCGCGATGTCCTTCGTGTGTTCTTTTTCCTGAACACTGTATCCGGCCATGCGCACGACGTGATTGTGCTTAAGCGCCAGCTGAACGGCCTCATCCAGTGTGATTTGGCGTGGCGAAGGCGTCTTCCTTTCCTGCGCGGCCAGCAGCCCGGCGTGGAGCAGCAACAACACAACGCAAAAAAGTGCAGCGCGTCTCATCATGGTTTTGTCCTCTCTTTTGCAGAGGTTTCCCCGTCCGGGAAGCCGAGCTCGCCATAGTCCAGAGGCGCTTTTCGCAGCAGCGCAATCAGGAGCAGTGCCGCAACACACGCCCAAGCCACCAGGTGGAATCCGTCAATGAAAGATAGGGTATACGCCTGCAACCGGACCCGGGCGCCAATCAGGCCGACGGCGCGGCCCGTTGCGGCACCAAGCCCGGAGGACTTGGTGTACAGTCCCGCAGTCAGTTGGCGGATGGAGGCTTCATCGATCCAGTCCCCGTGTTGGACGTGAAGGCCTAGCAAGTTTGAGTGGAGTTGCTCGCGCACGGCAATGTAGTGCGTCATGACCGCGACTCCCATTTGGCCGCCTAACAAGCGAATGATGTGAAAGAAGGCGGAAAAGGTCAGGGCGTCCTGCGGTTTCGAAAGTCCACCCGAGAAGATGGCTTGCAGGACAATCGTGGAGACCAGGCCGATAAAAGCAAAGGATTGACCCACACCCATGAGCAATTCGGTGCGGTAGAAGTTTGCTGCCGACCATGCGGCCGTATAGTGCGCGTTCAAAATGCAAGCCGCTGCCATGCATACGAACCCCGCGGCCATCAGGAGACGCGAGTCCAGCCCGCGCAAGAGCAGCAACGCGGCAACAAAGGCAATCAGAAACTGCGGCAAGGCGGTCCAGATTACTGCCGGCCCGATCTGATCCGCTTCAAATCCATGAACGGCAAGCGACTGTGGGATAAGGATAATCGTTGCTAGAAGGCAAAATCGGAACAACCCCAATCCCACACCGAGAAGGACAGTGTTCCATTCTCGGAGGTAAGGAAGATCGACCAATGGGTTTGGGCTGCGCAGCCGGCGAATGAGTGTGGCCAGCAAGAAAATCAGGCCGCCGAAGAACAGCGCGTTAAAGAGGCCCGAGCGCCACCAATCCAGCCTCTGGCCCTGGTCCAGTGCGGCAAACAACAGGGCAAACCCCGCGCTTGCGTAGAGAAACGCTGCGAAACTTGGCGCAGGACCAGACCTCTTCGCTGGGGAGGCAGCGGGGATGCCATAGAAAATGCACACGATCATAAGCAGCGTGAACACGGCGGAGTTCCAGAACATCCAGTGGAAGGAAAAATGATCGCGATACCAACCGTAGAGCGTTGGTGCAATGTTGACAGCTCCGTCTACGAACGTCGCATACAGGGCCAGCGTAAATGGCAGAAATCGCAGCGGAATATTCCGGAGTGCGAACGTGAGTGTCAGTGGATAAAAGGTCCCGGAAGTTAATCCTGCAACCACCAGGGCGGCGATAAGCAGGCTGTAACTATGGATCAGCGGCAGAAAAACACAGATAAGTGTGAAACAACTTGCTGCAATCAAGAGCACGCGGCGGGCGCCGAGCAAGCCGCCGACATACACGGTGAACGGTCCGATAAACATGAGCGCCACGTTAAACGCGCTGCCGATCCATGCGCCGTCGTCAAAGCCGATGCCAAGACTCCCCTTGAGATCGGCAGTTCCCAGCGTCAGCATGCGGCCCGTCAGCGTGACAATCCCCGCGCCCAGCACAACCCCTAAAATGCCCAGCAGTGGGCTCTTGGATAGCTCCGCGGGCAGCACTCCGGCAATGGAATGCGCAATCTGTTGTTTTGACGGCGGATGAAGGACTGCTGCCTGGGAAGCCATCGTCCGCTCCGTTTATTGCTTCGTGCGTACGGTGGCGATGACAGACAGGCCGGGGCGTAAACTGCTCGCCAGGTTGGAATCCTCAAACACGATCTTGACAGGAATTCTTTGGACGACCTTCGTATAGTTGCCGGTGGCATTGTCGGGCGGCAGCAATGCAAATTGTGAGCCGCTGGCCGGCGCAATTTCTACCACTTTTCCGCGGAAGAGTTTACCCGGGTACTGATCGATGCGAATTTCCACTGGGTCGCCGATTTTCATGTTCGTAAGCTGAGTCTCTCGGTAATTGGCTTGCACCCATTTCGTTTCTGGCACAAACGTCAATACTTGCGTTCCGGGAGAAACCAGCTGCCCGGGGCGCACTTGCCTTTCGCCAACCGTCCCATCCGCAGGCGCCGAGATTTTCGTGTATCCCAGGTTAATCTTTGCCACGGCGAGTGAGGCCTCTTTCGCATGCAGATCGGCAATCAGCTGCTGGTCCTGGGATTCCAGCACCGCTTTGCTGCGCCGTTCGGATTCCACCGCGATTTCGCTGCTGCGCAACGCTGTTTTCGCTTGCTCGAGATCGGCCTTGCGGCTGGCCTCTTGAGCCGCGAACCGTTGTTCATCGGCAACCGCCGCCTCCACCCGCTGTTTGGTCGCGGCCTGAGTCGCGAGGAGTGACTCTTGACGTGCGCGCTCGGCCTGCGTACGAACCACATCCGCTTGCACCGCGTTGATTCCAGCTTCGGCCGCGGTGATTTGCGCCTTGGCCTGATCTACCCCCGCCAGGGCCCGCTGAATTCTGGAATCTTGCAGCTCTCGTTGCCTCCGGTTATTTTCGATAGCCGCCTTGGCGGCTTCCACGCCCGCGCCCGCCTGCGCGAATTGCGCCTGATAGTCGTCGTCCTGAAGTTCGACCAGGAGATCACCGCTACGCACGCGCTGAAAGTCAGACACTTGCACCTTCCGGACAATCCCTGCAACCTTTGTGCTGAGGGGCGTGAGATCGCCGCGCACAACCGCATCGTCCGTAACCTGCTCGACTTTGCCACCCTCCCAGGCATTCCAATCTCTCGTGAGGGTGATGACCACAGCAGCAGCGAGCAAAAGTACCACGATCGGCGTTGCGTATCTCAGCCATCCCCAACCCGACTTGGCCTTGGGTGGAGGCGGTTCGGGATGCGCAGCTGGGGTTGGAGCGGGGGTGCTAGCGGCGGCCATGATTCTCCTTCTCTGTGCCTCAGGAATTGATCTCGCACTTCGAGAGCCGCAACTGGCGCTCGAAGGTGATGAAAAATGACCGGCTGTGACTTTAGCAGGACCCTCGAGATTAGGGAAGTGCCAAGCTATTCCCGATTGGGCAGCTTTTGGCGGCTTCCCGTCTACTCTTGCGCGATTCCGCCCTGCAAAAACTTACTGTGTGGAACAATTGCCGGGCGCGGGTTCTCCCGCAAACCGGGCCGCAATTCAATTCCATTGATCTCGCAAGGACTCATGGACCACGGGATCGTGCCCGAGGCCGGCATAGACATTACGCAGTACGCGCGCTCCTGTGCTATAAATTTCGCAGAAAGAAGCTGGGATTTTTCCGAGGCTTGAATGCGAGCCTCGATTGGAGTAACAACGAAACGCTACTTTCTCCCTTCGAAGCAAAGTAGCAGAGGATCCTTCTATGCGCAGAAGAATTTCGAGTGTGGTCGTGCTCGTGCTCGCCCTGCTTCTCCTCCCGCTTAGTGAAGCAAAACCGGGCACGACGGACGACTCCGCCGGGCCGGATAGGTTTTTTCACGACTTTGTTGGCCTGAAAGACGAGCAAATTCGTGAAATCCGGGGAGGAAAGGCCATCGCCAAGATCCTGGATTCCCCGACCGCCGATCAGGTATTTGTTTTCGGCTCGGTCTACATAAACTCCACTCCGGAACGTTACCTCAAGTTCGCATCGGATCTTGACGCTCTGCGCAAGCTTCCGAGCTATCTGGCGCTTCGCAAGTTCAGCGACCCACCGCAGCTTGCTGATCTCGAGGGATTCACTCTCGACGAGGAAGATTTAGAGCGGTTGAGAAACTGCAAGGCTGGCCATTGCGAGGTGCAATTGCCGAGCGAGGCGATGGAAGAGTTCCAGCGCTCTGTAAGTTGGTCCGCACCCGACGCGGCCGATCAGGCCAATCAACTGGCTCAGAAGATGGCTCTGCAGGCCCTCCTGGACTACCAACAAGGTGGCAACGGTGCCCTCGGCACTTATCGAGACAAAAATCATCCCGCGGCGGTAGCCGAGACCTTTGTGTCTCTGTTAGGCCGCTCAAAGGCCCTTCCTGTGTACTTGCCGGAATTGCGCCAATATCTGCTCGATTATCCCAAAGCGGACTCCGGCGGGATTTCTTCGCAGTTTTATTGGGAAAAGGTGAATTTTGGACTCAAGCCGACGCTTCGTGTGCTCCAAGCCGTCGTCTATCAAGGTAAGTCTCCTTCGGAACCTGCGTATGCAGTCGCTGTGAAACAGCTTTACGCCAGCCACTACTTCGAATCCGCGCTGGACCTGACCGTGTGCGTCAAAGACACACAAAGCACGGATCATGACGGCTTCTACCTGATTACCATGAAGGGTTCTCAACAAGCCGGACTCACTGGATTTAAAGGCAGCATCGTGCGCAAAGTCGCCGTCGACAAAACTCGGTCTTCGCTGGAAAAGGCCCTGGCATCAATCAAGCAAAAACTGGAATCCCAAACCCAAGAGCATTAATCGCCCAGAGATCACTATGCCCTTCCCCGATCGCCGCACCATGAACGTCCTCCTGACCACCTTGTTATTCGCAGTGTTGCTGGCCATCGTCTACATCGCTCGCGCGGTCATCGTGATTTTTGCCTTTTCGCTCTTGTTCGCCTATTTGATCAATCCCATCGTGAGGTTTCTCCAGCGCCATTCCCTGTTTTTTAGAAATCTCAGGGGGCCGCACGTCGCGGAGGCCTACCTGGCGCTCCTGATTCTTCTCGCGCTTATCGTCCATGGCCTCGCTCCGCAATTCATTCCTCGAATAGGGCAGCTCATCAGGGAATCGCCGGCAGTGATGGAAGATGTCTATTCGGGCGATATCGCGATCACCATGGGTCACCGCAATGGCTGGGATGAATCCGCAACGCTTCGCGCAAAATCGCTTCTGCAGGAACGCCGGGAAAATCTCCGATCTCTGGTCGAGTCCATAAGGCAATTCGTGTCCGTGGCCTTTGGCGGAATCTTGTTGATTCCCATCCTTGCGCTATTTTTCCTGAGTGACGGCGAAAAACTCGCCAACGGAGTTATGCACCTGATTTCGACCAGGGAAACTTACGAAACCGTGCGGGCTTTGGCCGCGGATTTGAACGACATGCTGCGGCATTACATTCGGGCCAAGGTCATCCTGGCTGTGTTGTCTTTTGTTTATTGTTCGGCTGCGATGCTATTCCTGGGCTACCCGCATGCGCTGGCGCTGGGCCTCATGGCCGGAGTCCTGGAATTTATTCCCGTGGCAGGCTGGATCACGGCTCTCATCACCATCGTTACGGCCGGGCTCCTGACCCACTCCCACTGGATTTGGATGGCTGCGCTGCTCGGCGTATGGCGGATGGTGATGGACTATGCGATTGCCCCGCGCGTTATGGGCCATGAATTGGAGATCCATCCGCTGCTGGCCATCTTCACGGTAATGCTTGGGGGAGCGGTCGGCGGAATCGTGGGAATTTATCTTTCCGTGCCGCTGGTCGCCGCGCTGCGTGTCGTCTGGCGCAGATTCTCCCCACCCGAACCGGAGAACGCGGGCGAGCTCCCCAAAGCAGCCGGTCAGGTCGTTGCGTCAAGTAACTAGCCTCTACCGCGCACTTGAAATGCCGTGAAATTCATACTGGCGCTGGATCGCGCGCACGGTCGTGAAGGCTGCGGTTCTTTGCTTATGCCTTTGCCTGCTGGCTCGCTGCATTGCGGTCCAGTTCTTCGGCCAGTATCGCAACACCAAGGTTGCAAGCCTGCACTCCTCGTACGACACCGAGTTTCAGAACCTGCATGATCTCATCCGTCGTCGCGCCGGCCCTGAATGCGTTTTTGATGTGACGTCGCGTGAACGGACCATACATTTGTGCGTACGAAGCATCGAAGGCGATGAGCAGCAGCTCAAGCTCCTTCCGAGAAAGCACACTTTCTCTGTATAGCTCGAGGCACATGGCCATGTACTGATCGGTCCAAGCCGGAGCAAGAAAAAGAAGGCAATCCCATTCATCTGTCCATTGTCCGATGGCCTTCATCTTTTCTACGGCTGGAGTTGCTTCTCCAACCTTCTGCAAACGTTTCGCGCGCACCGCGGCGAAGTCCTCCAGACTGCCCGAACTAGCCTCTTGTAGCAGGAGAGGAGCGCCAAAACTGCAAGCATGAATGGACATTACTGCCGCGCACTTTAGCGCGAACAAAATCTCTTGGCGGCTCGCGCCAGCCGCGAGGGCAGCCCGGATGTGGCGGCGCGTTCCATCAGGACTGAGGTTCGTGTGAGCGGCATTCAAACCGACACAAACCAGTTCGATAAACTTCGTGGGCAAAACCCCTTCAGTCCAGGGATTCGTCGTCATCTTCACGCACTGCTCCGCCCAAGCCGGATCCCATTCCCGCAGTTTGTTCAGTGCCGTCTCCCAAGGGCTTGTCGCCTCGCCACTCGCTGACGCCTTGGCCATCTCTCTGTCGGTTGCCATATTCGCTCCCCCTTTCTCCTGCATTTCTCGCTATCAAACCGATTCCTCAATGCATTGATGATTGAGCATCGCGTTGCGATGCATTTCTTGAGCCATTTCGCTTAGGCCCAAATAGCGGCGTAAATCGGGACCTCGACTATCGCTTGTTCATTAGCTGTCCGATGCCAACCCGTTATCAGAAAACACGCCCCGTCCTATGCTATCGGGCCGGGTCCTCCCCGCAACTTATTCTTTCTCACCTCGTTGCAGAACCGTGCCACCGGTTCACAGTAGCTAAGAAATTGCCCTCTAGACAACCAGAGATATCTCTGGAGGATCTAGCGAATCGGCCCCTGCCCAATTTCCACATTCGATTATGGGCCTGTAATCAAAGGACTCCGCTCTTAATGATTCGTCGCAAGAACCGTAACGGGATTGCTCCGATCTGTGAACTTCGTCCGGGCGACCATTAGGCCTAACTATTCTCTGCCGGTTCGGATGGCCGTATACTTCTCCCGGACACGAGCATGGAGCAAACTCATCGCATCGCAATCCTTGCCCCCTTGGCGGTTGGGGCGATCGCCGTCATCTTAACCGTCCTGATCCACGCGCTGCCGCTGAATGCGACGGTCAACTTTGTCCGCCGCGAAAAAAAACTTGGGCGAGCCGGAAGAAGTTTCTGGATTGATATCGGCATTGTAGTGCTGGCCATCTTGTGCGCATTCGCGGCCCATCTGGTTGAGATCGCGTTGTGGGCTGCAATATTCGTAATCTGCGGCGAATTTCCCGACTTCGGAACCGCCTACTATCACTCCGCGGTTAACTTTACGTCCTTGGGTTACGGCGACCTGATTATGACTCCGTCGTGGCGTTTGCTGGGGCCCCTGGAAACGGCCAATGGGATGCTCCTGTTCGGGGTTTCGACGGCGATGATTTTTGCGGTTATTCTCTGGTTGGTTGAAGCCAGATTTGTCGATCTCAAGGACTGAAACCAATGGGAACAACCTCCACATTTCAGGAGAATCGTCATGTAGGCAAAATGCGAATCATGGGTCTCACAAGGCAGGAATCAAGCCATCGCACTTGTCGGACTCTGCGCCTTCCTCCTTCTCGGTATGCTCGCTTAGACGTCATTCGCGCCACAGTCGTGGCACGGCGGCAAGAAAGTGCATTACTACCCACCATCATCGCGAGGCCTTGCAACTTCGCATTAGTCACTATAATGTTAGTGCGACTATCGAAATCTTGGCCGCCCGACAGGCGGCGCATCATTCCGGAGGAACCATATCGTGCCCCGAGGAAAGACTGCCAGCAGACGGCCGACTGCGCCCCGGAGCGTCAATGACGGCGCGGGTAAGAAAGAACGAAGTAGCCATCCTGCCGCCGGGAACAATCCAACATCGGGGCTTCGTGAACGGAAGAAAGCGCGCCTCCGCCAGCAGATTGTCGAAACGGCTTTGCACCTTTTTCGGCAGCGCGGCTACGAAAACACACGCATCGATGACATTGTTAACACGCTGGAGATCAGCCAACCCACGTTTTTCCGTTATTTCCCCAGCAAAGACGCGGTCTTGCGCGAAGTGGGACGCCGTGCGTTTGCCCGCCAGGCCGAGAGCCTGAGAACTGAGCTATCCATCAAGGCGACGTCGGAGCAACGCTTGCGCCGGTTCTACGAAACTCTAGGAAATGTGACCGAAGTGGGACGACCGCTCTGGCAGGCTGTGATTCTGGCGGGTGCGATGGACCCGGTGCGCTCACCGGAATTGCGAGGGGCGGAAGCCGCCACGGTCAGCCTGCTCCGTGAAATCATTGCGGAAGGGCAAAAAAATGGCGAGATAACCAAGGAGTTTCCGGTCGTGCACCTGGCCGAATTCATGGAGGGACTCTTCAATACGGTGGTCCGCCAGTGGGCTGTCGATCTTACCGGGCCTCATAAACTCACCGAACGCGTGCGAAATGCAGTCGAATTCTTCTTGCGGGGCGCCAAGCCATAACGGGAGATTCCTACTAAGTTGTGGCCATCTGCCCGTAGTTTGCGATTTTTACCCACGCCCGGGCTACAAATTCGTAATTCATCGAGGTGAACGCAATGAAGGCAGCCATCCTTCACGAATTGAGATGCCCGCTGACGCTCGAAGAGGTCGCTCAGCCGAAACCTGGACCGCGCGAAGTTTTGATCGAGGTGGAGGCTTGTGGCGTCTGCCATTCGGATCTTCATGTGGCCGATGGGGACTGGCCACAGATCGTCCCGATCACCAAGAGGCCATTGATTCTCGGGCATGAGATTGCTGGTCGCGTCGTGGAGCTAGGCGCCTCCGTCGATATCCTAAAAGTTGGTGATCGCGTTGGCGTTCCTTGGGTGCACTGGACTTGTGGCGAGTGTGAGTTCTGTCGGGAGGGAAATGAAAATCTCTGTGCTAAGCAACAAATCACCGGCGTCACGGTGGATGGCGGCTACGCGGAATTTGTGAAGGCGCCCGCAAGCCATGCTCTCAAGATACCCGACGGCCTTTCGAGCATCGATGCTGCCCCTCTTTTCTGTGCGGGAGTCACCGTCTATCGAGCGCTGACACACGCCAATATTAAGCCGGGCCAACGCTTGGCGGTTTTTGGCGTCGGCGGGCTTGGTCACCTGGCAGTGCAAATCGGGCAAGGGCTGGGAGCGAGCGTCATCGCTATTGATGTATCCGACGAAAAACTGGCGCACGCTAAAACCCTGGGAGCATCAACCACGCTCAATTCATTAGCTATAAATGTTGTCAAGGAACTGCGGCGCGCGGGCGGTGTCCATGTCGCGCTGGTGACTTCTGCCGCGAAGGCGGCCTATGACACGGCCTTCCCTTGTGTCAGACCCACAGGAATGCTCCTCGTGGTTGGCCTCCCTTCCGAGTCCTTGTGCTTCCCGCCCATTCTGATGGCGGCATCCGAGGTACGCATCCAGGCTTCCTCGGTCGGCACGCGGCAAGATATGCGCGAACTGTTGGCAATGGCGGCCACGGGAAAGATTCGGTGTCAGATTACGACTCAGCCCCTGGCGCAGGTCAATCAGGTAATGGCGAAATTGCGAGAGGGAAGCGTCTCAGGCCGCCTGGTGCTCACCCCTCGCTAAGCCGCTTTCCCGCGTAACGCCAGGGCGCGAGCAGTTAGGGAAAGGTGTTCGCGTAACTACGCACTTCGACCGATTCGCCCGCGGTGAGGAATCAGTAAAACTGATGCCAAGTATCGGAGTTTCTGTTGACATTAGTTTCTACAATGTGATATCCCCTATCACAATTTCACTGATCTCTTGGGTTGTGGGGCAAAGTGACTCTGAGGAACCGCTGGCAACTCCCTGCTGTGCGCTGTGAAGCGGAAGTTTGTCTTCGGGCCACGCAGTCACGAACCTCGACGCAACCCCCGTTGCGGCTCCTAGAAAACCAGGTGCGGAGTTTCTAGACAACCTTTGTGAGAACTCTGCTGGGGCGTACCCGGCGAAACCGGAGGACGTATGAAATCGATCCTATTTGCGTGCCTGATATTGGCCCTTTGCCTGAGCCCACTCGCGAATGCTCAAGGCGTAGGCGCTTCTGGACTGATTAGGGGGACGGTTTATGACCCCACCGGCAGGGTTATACCAAGCGCCACATTGGAGGCTCTCGACACGGCTAAGGGAACCCGGTACACCGCGGTCAGCGACACCTCCGGTGACTTCCTGTTTCCGAGCTTACCTCCGTCTACTTACGAGCTAACGTCGCGACACGCGGGTATGCAAACCCAAGTGCAGAAGGGTTTGGTACTCCAAGTCGGTCAGGCAGCAATCGTAGATTTTCACATGGCATTGGCTGGAGCAAACGCCCAAATTGAAGTCTCTGCGGAGCCAGTAGCCGTCGAGACCACCCGGGGCAGCCAGGCGGATATCGTTTCCCAACAGTATGTTATTGACTTGCCCATCAATCGCCGTGACTACCTGACGTTTACGTTGCTGCTGCCGGGCGTGAGTAACTCCAACACCATCGCTGACAACGCCGACTTTCGTGTAAAGCAAACCCCGCAGAGCGGTTTGTCTTTTTACGGCAGCAATGGCCGTGGGAACAGCGTCACCGTCGATGGGGGCGAATTCAATGACGATGCGGGAGGCGTACGTTTAAACCTGAGCCAGGATGCGGTACAGGAATTTCAAGTTAACCGGAGCAATTACACCGCGGAATTGGGCGGCGCCGGCGGCGCATCCATCAACATTGTTTCTAAATCCGGCACCAACGATGTTCACGGAAACCTCTATGCATTATTCCGAAATGATGGAATGGACGCCCGCGATACCTTCGCGATTAGCCCAGCGTTGACGCCAGACGAGCCGTTCTCACCGGATGCCGTTGGCACGCCCATAAAAAACACTCTGAACCGCCAGCAATTCGGAGCCAACGTTGGCCTGCCTCTGAAGAAGGACAAAACGTTCCTCTTCGTCGCCTATGAAGGCCTGCGCTCCGATGCTCAAGATACGGTGCCTTTGCTGACCAACAGCAATGTTTTTAACGCAACTTCCCAGCAGGACACGATATTCGCTGGCTTGGCGGCCCAGCCGAGTACCACGATGGTGCCTTGCTTGTCCGACCCCACAAATCCCATCGGTGGTCCCCCTACCTTTTTGTCGGCGCCAACCTGCGCCTACGTTCTGTCCCATTGTTTGACGATCACGCCGACGGCATCGCCTTGCCAAACCAACGGTGCTACCCAGGCGCTAAATCCCTTCATCATCAATCAAGCTGAAATCAACGGCGGGTTATTCCCTTTCCCCATTCGTGAAAACCAAGGTTCGGCGCGTCTCGATCACCATTTCAGCGTCAACGATCAAGTCTTCCTGCGATACAGTCTTGTCCACCTGACCGAAAAAGATCCCGATGTGCAAGCTCTAACGGCTTATTCGCGAGGTACGTCAGAGTTGGCCTGGGACAGTACACTCCAGGGTTCTTGGTTTCACACCTTTACCCCCACCGCCCAGAATGAAGTCCTCCTCCAATGGAACATGTATCAATTTAATGTCGACACCAACGATCCTGGCGGGCCGGGACTCGACGTGCAAGGATTCGGGTTCTTTGGCCGTGGCATTTTCTTGCCCAGCCACACGCGGGCCGGACGTTATCTAGTTGGGGACAATTTCAGTCTGTATCGCGGCCACCACACGATCAGGGTGGGCTTCAGTGAGCTTATCCGCGGCAACAATACTACCTCGCAGACTTTTTTCCCTGGGCGTTTTGAATTCCTCGAATTGCCGGGCATTGTCCTCAGCCCTTGCTTGCAAGTGCCGATCGCTTGCAACCTTACAGCAAATACAACCGCGATCACACCCCTGCAGGCGGAGAGCCTGGGGGCACCGGGGTTCTACGAGCAAGGTTTTGGCAACCCTTCCTATCAGCAAACCAGGCCATTCACCTCTTTTTACGGCCAGGACACCTGGCAAATGCGGACAAATCTGACCCTGAACTATGGCTTGCGGTACGAACTAGATTCGCAAAGCGGCCCCCTGAACACCCCTAAAAAGAATTTCGCGCCCCGGATTTCCCTGGCGTGGGATCCGTTTAACGATCACAAGACCGTCGTTCGCGCCGGGTACGGAATTTTCTACTCCCCGATCTATGCCCAGATACCCGGCGTAGTCAGCGTGCTCGGGAACAACAATGATACGCGAACGATCGCCAATACCTTGGTGAAGCTCCCCGGCCTGCCGGGCAACCCCGCCGTCAACTCCGCTGCTATTTTTCAAACCTTCTTTGGTGAAGGCCTAATAAATTGTGGCACTCCGCCACCGGGACAATATGCGTGCATCTCGCAAGCAGATCTGGCTCCCTTCGTGCCAGTTTCCAACACCGGACCGCTGCCTCCCGGCACGGTTTTGTTCGCTGGCCAGCCTGATTACAAAAGCCCCACATCACAACAGGCTTCCCTGGGGATCGAGCGCGAGATCGGAGGTGGCTTGTCTGTCTCCGCCAATTACATCTGGGTTCACACCACGCATTTGCCAGTCGCAATTGACACCAACCTGTTGCCGGGCGCGCCGTTTGACACCGGTACTACCGGCCTGCCTTCCAACGGATTGACGTTCCAGGATTGGGGCGCGCCGGCTTGCGGGGTTGCGCCTAACTTGTCTCCCTCGTGCTTCGCCGATACCACCGGAACCATCCTGCAGAACAACGTTTACAGTTCGGTTGCTTCGGCGATCTACAACGGCGCCATTCTGGAAGCCAAGAAACGATTCGCGAATCATTTCACGATGATGGCGAGTTACACCTTCAGCAAAGCGATCGACGAATCTACCGACTTCAACAGCGATTACTCTCCTTATGCTGCTACCTGCCTGAAATGCGATCGCTCCCTCTCGGATTTCGACCAGCGGCACAAGGTTATTATCGCCGGAGTCTTTGAGAGCCCGTTTGAACATTCCAAAGCATTCGGCGGCTTTCAACTGTCTCCCATCTTTAGCTATAACTCCGGCCACCCATTCAATCTTCTTGCGGGAGCCGACATCAATCAGGACGGACACTTCACCAACGATCGGCCGCCCGGCGCGGGGCGCAATACGGGCCGCGGTCCCAGCTACACCGATTTCGACCTGCGGTTGAGCCGTGCCTTCAAGATCAACGAGCGGTATTCGCTGATGCTTACGGCAGAGGGCTTTAACCTTGCCAACCACACGAATTATTCGAGTGTCAACAACGTCGTGGGCGCGGCCTTCGCACCCCCATTTACCGTGCACGGCACAGCCAATCTTTCCCCAAGCCAGCCACTAGGTTTCACGGCGGCTTTTCCTGCTCGCCAAATCCAGCTCGGCGCGCGATTCACGTTCTAGCCTCCGGGAAGCCAACTCATGGCGGCATCCGCAAGGGTGCCGCCAGCGATGCATCTCTCCCTGGCGGTGAGCTAGTGCCCCGATTTTCCGTGATGTCGCGGCAGGTGAAGTTTCGAATTCTACATGCGGGAGGATTCTGGTCATGTGGCAGAGGATAAAGCGGGGAATTTTCTTTTTCGGCTCAGTGGCGCTCCTGTGTCTTTTGGCTGCGGGCGCTACCTGGGGGCAGGTGGGTGTTGTCACTCACGTAGGGACCCTGCCGGACGGCGCAACTTTTTTAATCGAAGTGCCGGCAAACTGGAACGGCACGTTGTTCTTATACAGCCACGGCTACGTTGTGCCAGGTAGTTCCAATCCTGCGCAAGACGTTGGCGATCCGGTCACCCGCTTCTTCATGCTGTCCAGCGGATACGCGTTGGCCGGGTCTTCCTACGCCACCACCGGATGGGCTATCCACGAAGCTCTCCCCGATCAGATCACCGTTCTCGACCAGTTCACTTCGGAGTTCGGCAAGCCGAAACGCACCATCGCGTGGGGACACTCACTGGGCGGAATAATTACTGCCGGGCTAATCCAGCGTTTCCCGGAGCGCTTTGACGCGGCGCTGCCGATGTGTGGAGTGCTCGCGGGTGGCGTGGCCACATGGAACACCGCGCTGGATTCCGAGTTCGCGTTCAAGACGCTGCTTGCGCCAGGAACCGGGCTGCAGCTCGTCAACATCACCAACCCTGTTGCAAATCTCGACCTAGCCGAAGAAGTGCTTGCCTTGGCGCAGGCCACGCCTCAGGGCCGAGCGCGGATCGCCTTGGCTGGTGCCCTGGGCAACCTGCCCGGCTGGTTCACTCCATTGTCGCCTGAACCGGCGCCAACCGATTTTGCCGGCCAGGAAATGAACCAATTTCTCTGGCAGCAGCAGGTCGACTTCCCATTTGTGTTCGCGTTTCGCGCGGAACTTGAGGCACGGGCGCAGGGTAATGTCTCGTGGAACACGGGAGTTGATTACCGCAAACAGCTTGATCGCTCGATTGGCCGCGACCAGGTTCGTGCACTGTACCAGCAGGCTGGCCTCGATCTCGACTCTGATTTGGATGCGCTGAACGATGCCGCGCGAATCAGCGCGGATCCCGAGGCGGTTCATTATCTGGAGAGGAATATCATTTTCGACGGGGAGATCCACATACCGGTGCTGACCCTGCATACCAAAGGCGATGGCCTCGTGGTGGTACAGAATGAAAGCGCCTACAAACAAGTCGTCGACGAGGCGGGGAACGGAAGATTCTTGCGCCGCACATTTGTCGATCGCGCGGGACACTGCGCCTTCACGCCGGCGGAAACCGTCGCGGCCGTTCAGACGCTCATCTACCGCCTGGATTCGGGAAGCTGGCACGATGTCGATGCCATCGATCTGAACGGGGCCGCGGCAGCCCTGGGACCGGGATTCAATATATTCGCCACGGCCCAGGGCGTAGTTGCTGCCCCACCCGCGTATATCGAATTCGATCCCAGCCGGTATCTTCGCCCGTTTGATGCTCTCGCGGGGGAGTGTGAGTCCGGATTCCTGTGCGGCGACCTATTCTTGCAGTTCGGCTCGCACTGAGAGACATGCAGGCGGATTCTTCAATCTCGCCGGGAATTGTGAATGAACGTCAAAAATCTTTTTGACCTCAGCGGCCGTGTGGCGATCATTACTGGCGGCTCCGTCGGGCTGGGCCGCCAGATGGCCGAGGGCCTGGCGGAAATGGGCGCGCATGTGGTTCTCTGCGCGCGCAAGAAAGAGCGCTGCATGGAGGCGGCCGGGGAACTACAGAAGCTCGGCGTCGAAGTTCTCGCACTCGCCTGCGATGTCAAAGACCCCGCCAGCATTCAAGCGGCAGCCGATGCAACGGTCAAGCAATTTGGGCGCATCGATATCCTGGTCAACAATGCGGGCACTTCCTGGGGCGCGCCTGTCGAGGCGATGACACTCGAGCAGTGGAATAAAGTCATCGAAACCAACTTGACCGGTACCTTCCTATTTTCTCAGGCCGTGGGCAAGGTCATGATTGCGCAGCGCCGCGGAAAAATCATCAACATAGCCTCGGTTGCCGGGCTGCGCGGTTCACCCCCCAGTTTCTCCGCCATCGGGTACAGCGCCAGCAAAGGCGGCGTGATCATTTTCACGAAAGACCTGGCGTGCAAGTGGGGTATGCACAACATCCAGGTAAATGCCATTGCGCCCGGCTGGTTCCCGACTGATATGTCGGGAAAAATCATCGAGCGAAATAAAGAATTGATGTTAGCAGGCATACCTGCGCGCCGCTTTGGCGGACCGGATGATCTAAAAGGAGCTGCTGTTTTTCTGGCTTCCGACGCGTCGAATTTTGTGACCGGAAACATTCTTGTGGTTGATGGAGGTCAATCCGCCTGATCCAGGCGCGGCACCTTATGAACATTCCCCTTACCCCTCTGCGCTTCCTTCGCTACGCGGAACAGCAATACCCGCGCAGGACCGCGGTGGTTTGCAACAATGAGAGATTTACTTATGCGGAATTTGCGGATCGCGCGCGCCGGCTTGCCGGCGCGCTGCGGCAAGCCGGCATCCAACCGGGCGACCGCGTCGCTTTCCTCAGCACCAATTGTCACCGCTTGCTCGAAGCCTATTACGGCGTTCTGGAAGCCGGCGCCGTCCTGCTCCCCTTGAACATCCGGCTCGCCCCGAACGAACTTGCTTACATTTTGAACGATGCCGGGGCAACAATTCTTTTCGTTGAAAAGCAATTCCTTGGCTTGGTTGAATCTCTTCACAACCATATTCCTTCGGTAAAAATGATCTGCCAGCTCGAAGGCGCTCCAGAAGCGTCCTGGCTCTCGCCATGGAACTACGAGGCCCTTCTCGGCGAGGCCACGCCTTATCGCGCCGACATCTCCGCTATCGATGAAAACGCTCTTGCCGAACTTTTTTATACCAGCGGAACCAGCGCCAATCCCAAGGGCGTGATGCTCACGCACAGAAATATCTATCTCCACGCCGTGCACGTTTGCTTGGGATTCCAGATCGAAAACGGGGCGGTCGAACTGCACACCATTCCGCTCTTCCACGCGAATGGCTGGGGTGTCGCGCATTTCCTCACTTTGCTTGGCGGCACGCATGTGATGATTCAGCGCTTCGAGACCAGGGAAGTCTTTCGTCTCATCGAAAAAGAAGCCGTTCACTCCTGCAGTCTCGTTCCCATCATGGCCACCGCGCTGGTGAATTGTCCGGAGCGCCCCAAGTATGATTTGAGCAGCCTGCGCCGGATCGTCATCGGTGGCGCCGCGTCCTCTCCAACTCTCATTCGTGAAGTTGAACAAAAACTCGGTTGCGAGTGCTATTCGGGCTACGGCTTGACGGAAACTTCTCCCGCACTTTCGCTTTCTCCGATAAAGCCTGAGCTTCGATGGCAGGGAGAACAGCGCTTCGTGGGGCAAGCGATGACCGGCTATGCTATTCCCGGCGTGGAGTTGCGTGTCGTGGATGCGAATGACAACGAAGTGCCGCGCGACGGGCTCAGCATCGGCGAGATCGTGGCCCGCGGCGATGGCGTTATGGAGGGATACTGGCGGCAGCCAAGCGCTTCCGCCGAAGCATTGCGCGGCGGTTGGTTCCACACGGGAGATATGGCGACAGTCAATGAAGATGGCTACCTGCTTGTTGTCGATCGCAAAAAAGACATCATCGTAAGCGGCGGCGAGAATATCTCTTCGCTCGAGCTGGAGAAGGCCATCCTCGCCCATCCGGCGATCCTGGAAGCCGGGGTGATTCCAGTTCCCGATGAAAAGTGGGGCGAGGTCCCCAAAGCCCTGGTGGTCTTGAAGCCGAATGCCGCTGTCACGGAGTCCGAACTCATCGCGTTCTGCCGTTCACGTTTGGCACATTACAAGTGCCCGCATTCCTTCGAATTCGTAACCAGCTTGCCGAAGACCGCCACTGGCAAAATCCTGAAAAAGGATCTCCGCAGAAAGTATTGGCACGGCGCGGATACGATTCGTCCGGACTTCGTGGCTCCAAAGGGCGGCGCTTGAGCCGGTTCTCAACCCGAGGAACTGTTTCGTATGGAAATAAGAAAACGGGAAGCACAGTTCGGAACCAATGACGCGAAGGAGTATTGTCCATGGACTTAAACTTAACCGCCGAGGAGTTGGCATTTCGCGACGAACTCCGCGCGTGGCTCGTGACCAATGTTCCAAAGGACTGGAACGCGTGGCGCGAGAAGCCGCTTGAGGAATCGTTTCCATATCTGCGCGCGTGGCAACGAAAGCTCCAGGAAGGCCGCTGGGCGGCGGTTTCCTGGCCCAAGGAATACGGTGGCCGCAGCGCCACTCTGATGCAGCAAGCGCTTTTTTGGGAAGAGATGGCGCGCGTGGACGCGCCGCCCATGGCCAACTCGCTCGGTTTGGGTCTCATCGGACCCACCATCATCGCCTGTGGAACCGAAGCGCAAAAGAAACGCTACATTCCAAAAATTCTCAGTGCGGAAGAGATCTGGTGCCAGGGCTTTTCCGAGCCGAATGCGGGTTCCGATCTCGCGGGTTTGCTGACCGAGGCGCGTCTGGACGGCGATCACTACATCGTGAACGGTCAAAAAGTGTGGACCAGCTACGGCTCGCTTGGCGACTGGTGCGAACTCGTCGTCCGCACCGACCCCAACGCCGCAAAACACAAGGGACTCACGGTTCTGGTCGTGAATATGAAATCACCCGGCGTTGAAGTTCGCCCTCTCCGGCAGATGACCGGCGAGTCCGAATTCAGCGAGCTGTTCTTTCGCGATGTGCGCGTCCCGGTCGAAAATATCCTTGGCAAGGTAAACGACGGCTGGAATGTGGCAATGAGCACGCTGATGTACGAGCGTGGTTCGTACGGGGCCCGCCTGCATCTCATCTTCAAGCGTTTCATCACGCGCCTTATCGAACTTTCGTGGACCATACAGCGCAACGCCCGGCCCGCTGCCGAGGACCCCGTTATCCGCCAGAAACTCGCGCAATGCAGCGCGGAAATTGAAATCATGCGCTTCAACCAGATGCGCGCCTTCAGCCGCATCACTGCCACGGGTGTGCCGGGTCCCGAGGGCTCCATCCAAAAAATCTTTTGGAGCGAGCTCAACCAGCGCCTGCAACAGATAGCACAAGAAATTCTCGGGTCGTACGGCCAACTGCTCGCGGGCGATTCGCATGCGATTGATAAAGGAATCTGGTCATACGCCTACCTGCGGACGCGCGGAAATACCATCGAAGCCGGCACTTCCGAAGTGCAGCGCAACATTATTGGGCATTTCGTTCTGGGGCTGCCCAGAAGCTATTAAGGGGATACGCCATGCAATTCGGTTTGACCGAGAGTCAGGAATTTCTGAAAAACTCCGCCCGCAAATTTTTCGCTGGGGAATGCCCCAGCGCCGAAATGCGGCGCCTGATGGAAACGGAAACGGCCTACGACGCTACCCTCTGGTCGAAACTGGCCGAGCAGGGGTATACCGGCATTATTTATCCGGAAGCTTACGGTGGAGTGGGTCTCGGCAAGGTCGAACTCATGCTTTTGATGGAAGAGGCTGGGCGTGCTCTCTTGCCGGGGCCGTTTTTTTCGACGGCCGTTCTAGCTGGATCTGTTTTGGACGCGGTTGGGACGCCCGAGCACAAGAAAAAATATCTCGAGTCCATCTGCAAAGGAGAAGTTCGCGCGACCGTTGCCATGCTCGAAGCCGGCGCGAGTTGGAATCCCAGGGATATTCAACTCAGCGCTGTCAACGGGAGCCTTACCGGCGAAAAGTTGTTTGTCTCGGATGCCGCCGTCGCCGGGTTCATCCTCGTCGTTGCGCGCAACGGCGTCTTCGTGGTGGACTCCAAAGCTCGCGGCCTCAAGATAACTCGTATGTCAGGAATGGACCTTACGCGTAAGCTTTACACCGTTGAATTCAGCAATACTCCGGCGGAAGAACTCGGCTCCAATTTGAATCTTCCGCGGGCGTTCCACATCGCCACCGCCGCTTTGGCCGCCGAATTGGTCGGCGGCATGCAGCGGACCCTCGATCTCACGGTCGAATATGCCAAGACTCGAAAACAGTTTGGGAAACCCATTGGGATTTTTCAAGCCGTCCAGCATCAGTGTGCGGACATGTATCTGGAAACAGAGAGCTCTCGTTCGGCCGTGTACTATGCCGGTTGGGCCCTGGAAGAGAATTCGCCGGACGCGGCGGTTGCCGTTTCCATCGCCAAGATGTACTGCAGCGATGCCGCCCGCACTGTCGGCAATCGCGGCATCCAGATTCACGGCGGCATGGGCTTCACCTGGGAAAACGATCTTCACCTGTACTACCGTCGTGCGAAGGCGTCGGAAACGGCGTTTGGAGACGCGACGTTCCATCGCGAACGCATCGCTTCCCTGGTGATCGATTCCGGCGGCGTTTCCGCGAAAGGCGCATAAAATTCAACCACGAAACGAGAGAGTCTTCCTATGACCGATCTAGTACAACTCACGCGCGATCACGGCATCGGCGTCATCACCATCAATAATCCTCCGGTCAACGCTTTGAGCCCCGGTGTCCCCGAGGGCATTTCGGAGGCGCTGGACCAGATTGCCGGGGACGCCAGCCTCAAAGCAGCGGTCTTGATCGGCGGCGGCCGCACCTTTGTCGCAGGCGCGGACATTAAAGAATTCGGCAAGATGACGGCGGGCAAAACGCGCGGCGCGGGTTTGCTTCCGTTGCTCTTGAAAATCGAAGACAGCGCCAAGCCCGTGATTATTGCGGTTCATGGAACGGCTTTTGGCGGCGGAATGGAGCTGGCGATGGCCGGGCACTATCGCGTCGCCGTTGCCGCTGCGCAATTCGGCCAACCCGAAGTAAAGCTCGGCCTGATCCCCGGCGCCGCGGGCACGCAGCGTCTTCCTAGGCTCGCGAGCGTTGCGAAAGCCGTCGAAATGTGCGTGAGCGGCAATCCAATCAAAGCCCAGGAAGCTCTGGAGCTGGGCATCATCGATCGCATCATCGAAGGCGATCTTCTCTCCGGAGCGATTGCCTTTGCCCACGAGGTAGCCGGCAAGCCTGCCCCAAAGACGCGCGAACGCAATGAAAAGCTTGGAAACCCCGCGGAAAACACCGTGATCTTTTCCGCCGCTCGCGAATCGGCCGCCAGGAAACACCGTGGACTGCTTGCCCCTGTCAAAGCCATCGAGGCGGTGGAAGCTGCCACGAAAATGCCCTTCGAACAAGGCTGCAAGATCGAACAGCAGCTTTTCATGGAGTGCCTCTTCTCCGAACAATCCAAATCGCTCATCCATGTTTTTTTCAGTGAACGAGAAGCCGCCAAGATTCCCGACATTCCCAAGCAGACAAACGTTATTCCCATTCATTCCGCAGCTGTTGTCGGCGCCGGCACCATGGGCGGCGGCATAGCCATGGTGCTCGCCAACGCAGGCATTCCCGTGCTTCTCAAAGAGGTGGACCAAGCCGCGCTCGATCGCGGACTCGCCACCATTCAGTCGAACTACGCGAATTCCGTGAAGCGCGGGCGTTTCTCACAGCAGGTTGCCGAAGAACGTTTCAAGCGCATCACTCCCACACTTGCCTACGATGATTTCTCCAACGCGGACCTGGTGATCGAAGCGGTTTTCGAAGGCATGGCACTCAAGAAGGAAGTGTTCAAGGAATTGGATCGCGTTTGCAAACCGGGCGCCATCCTTGCGAGCAACACCTCTACCTTAAGCATCGACGAGATTGCATCTGCCACTTCGCGGCCTGAATCCGTCATCGGCACGCATTTCTTCAGCCCGGCCAATGTCATGCGGCTGCTGGAAATCGTCCGCGGCAAGGCTTCGTCAAACGAAGTGGTCGCGACGTGCATGCAGCTTTCAAAGACGCTCGGCAAGGTCGGCGTACTCGTCGGCAACTGCCGCGGTTTTGTCGGCAATCGCATGTTTGGCCCCTATCGCCGCGAAGCCCAATTCCTCGTCGAAGAAGGTGCGAGTGTCGAAGCCGTGGACCAGGCGCTTTCTGATTTCGGCATGGCCATGGGACCTCTCGCCACCGGCGACCTCGCCGGGCTCGATGTTGGCTGGCGCATCCGCAAGGAATATCGCCACCTGGAAGTGCCCGGCATTCGACAGCCGTTTGTCGAAGACCTCCTTTGCGAACTTGGCCGGTACGGTCAGAAAACCGGCGCCGGCTGGTACAAATATGACGACCAACGGCACGCCTCGCTGGACCCGGCTGCCGGCGAGCTTATCCGAAAGTGGGTCGAAGAAGCTGGCATTGCGCAACGACAAATCTCCCCGGCTGAAATCAACGATCGCTGCCTTTACGCTCTGGTTAACGAAGGAGCGCGCATTCTGGAAGAAGGCATTGCGTTGCGCGCTTCCGACATCGACATTATCTATATCAACGGCTATGGATTCCCGGCTCATCGTGGCGGCCCGATGTGGTATGCCGACACCGTCGGTCTCAAGCACGTTTACGACCGAGTCTCCGAATTCCGCCGTCAACACGGTGAAATCTGGCAGCCCGCTCCGCTGTTGAAGCAACTTGCTGAACAGGGGAAGACGTTCGCCGAGTTTGCTAGGGAGCACGGCGCAACTGCTTAGTTCTCTGCCGAACCGCGAATTGATTCGCAAACTGAATCCCGAATTGAAGAATCGCATCCGCTTCAGCGCATCATGCGGAACACCGTTTGACGGGGGGACTAGCCGGAAATGAGCGTTGTCTTTCTCGTCCGTCATGCGCAGGCTTCGTTCCTTGAGCCAAACTACGACAAGCTTTCCAAACTCGGAGAAGCGCAGGCCCGTCTTCTCGGCGAATATTGGGTGGGCCAAAAAATCGTGTTTGACCGGGCCTGCACCGGGCCTTGCATCCGGCAGAAAGACACTCTTTCGCTGGTCAGCGATACCTGCCGGAAAGCGGGCATCCAGTTTCCCGAGCCACTGGTGGTGCCTGAGTTTGACGAATATCAGGGAGAAGCAGTCCTCGAACGGAGTCTGCCTGGATTGCTCGAAAATGACCAAAGCATCCGCAATCTCCACGCCGAATTCCAATCCTCATCCAGCTCAGCTGGGCGGCGGGGCGCTTTTCAAAAGTTGTTCGAGGCGGTCATCGGCAAATGGGTGCGCGGGACGATTTGTGTACCCGGTTTGGAAACCTGGTTGGAATTTTGCTCCCGAGTAAATTCCGGCCTCACAAACTGCCTCTCCACCGGCGCTCGCGGCGAACGGGTTGTGATCGTAACTTCCGGAGGCCCCATCGCGGTCGCTATGCAGCGCGCTTTGCAGCTTTCTGGGGAGAGCACGTTAACTATGAGCTGGATGTCGCGCAATTCTTCCTGGAGCGAATTTATCTATTCCGGGGAGCGGTTTACGCTCAGTAGTTTCAATTGTCACCCGCACATTGGCGATGCCGCGATGTTGACCTACCGCTGAGGAGGCTTTCCCATGAGCGAGTTGCTCGACCATCCGGCGTCCATCCGGCCTGGAGAAGAGCTTGACCTGGTCAGGCTTGAACCGTATCTCCGCCGTCAATTTCCCGGCGATGCCGGCGCGCTACGCGTCCTCCAATATCCAAGCGGCCATTCCAACTTGACGTACTCACTGAGCCTTGGGGCGAGGGAGCTCATTCTTCGGCGCCCACCATTCGGAAGCAAGGTGAAGTCCGCCCACGACATGAGCCGTGAATTTCGCGTGTTGTCGAAGCTTCACTCCGCCTATACCCCAGCTCCTGAAGTCATTCTTTATTGTGATGACGAATCCATTATCGGGGCTCCCTTCTACGTGATGAACCCGATCCCCGGGATTATTCTTCGCAGGCAGCTGCCGCGCGGTCTGGATTTCCCTGGGGAGAAGGCGCGTCGGCTCAGTGAATCCTTTGTTGATAATCTCATTCGCCTGCATCGTGTGGATTACGCAGCCGCGGGCCTCGCTGACCTCGGCAAACCCGAGGGTTATCTGGAAAGGCAGGTCCGCGGGTGGAGCGAGCGTTACCACGGGTCCAAAACGCACGATTATCCGGAAGTGGAAAAAATCACCGCGTGGATGCAGCAGCACATGCCTGCAATGAGCGGTGTTTCGCTGATCCACAACGACTACAAATACGACAATGTGGTGCTCGATTCCAACGACGTCACGACAATCGTTGGCGTCCTCGATTGGGAGATGTGCACCATCGGCGACCCGTTGACCGATCTCGGCACTACCCTGGCCTATTGGGTCGATGCGGCGGATCCGGAGGAACTCCAAAAGAATCGCTGGGGACCTACAAACGTTTCCGGCAGCCTGACGCGGGCCGAAATCGTGCACCACTATGCTCGGAAAACCGGGATCGATCCTTCACAGATCGCTTTCTATCTTGCATTCGCGCGCTTCAAACTTGCCGTGATCGTTCAGCAAATTTATTACCGCTATCATCAGGGTCTGACCAAAGACGAACGCTTTGCCTCCATGCCGGACACCATCCACATGCTCTTGCGCGCTTCCTTGCACACCGCGCAGACCGGGCGAATCTAGCGCCTCACGCCGGTTTCAGATTCGCGATTCGCAGAACTCCACGCATCTCATGGCGAATCACAAGTAATAGCGGACCATCCACTCTGCAACACAAGCTGGCTTCTCGGACTCTTCGCGTTCGATCGTTACACTGTACGTCGCTTCAACCGAGTCGGAGAGTTCCTTCAAGGCCAGCAGCGCCACGCGTGCCCGGATCCGGGAGTCGGCTTGGACCGCCGCGGGAAAGCGTACTCGATTCAACCCATAGTTCACCGCCAGCCGCACTCCACTTTGAATCTGGATCGCTGATTTCAGGAAGTGGCTGATTAGAGAAAGGGTTAGAAACCCGTGAGCGATCGTCGTGCCATACGGTGATTCTTCGCCGGCCCGAGCTCGGTCCAGATGGATCCATTGCCGGTCTTCCGTAGCTTCCGCAAACAGCGCAATCCGTTCCTGCGCAACACGGAACCATTCTGTAACCCCTATTTCCTGCCCGACCAATTCTTTCAATGATTGTGGATTGCTTACAGCCAGTGGCGGCATCCATCTCTCCCGGTGAGGGTCACCTCACTCCAACACATGGGTACTCTTGTGATCAGTGCGAAACTGAAGCGCCTGCCGTTTTCTTGCCTTTGGCCAGCTCCCACTTTGCAATCGATTCCATGTGCACTTCATCCGGGCCGTCGGCAATTCGCAGGGTGCGTACGTTCGCCCACGCGGCCGCGAGGAACGTGTCTTGCGAGACGCCCGCCCCTCCGTGCGCCTGCATGGCGCGATCCAGCACCCGCAGGGCGACATTGGGGGCGACTACTTTGATCATCGCGATCTCTGCCCGCGCCGCCTTGTTCCCCACGGTGTCCATCATATACGCGGCTTTCAGCGTCAACAGCCGTGCTTGCTCAATCTCCATCCGACACTCGGCGATTGCCGCGCGAATCGTGCCTTGTTCCGCCAATGGCTTCCCGAAAGCCACGCGCGCTTGTACGCGTTTGCACATCGTTTCCACCGCGCGCTCTGCCACTCCGATGCATCGCATGCAGTGGTGGATGCGCCCCGGCCCCAATCGCCCCTGCGCAATCTCGAAGCCGCGTCCTTCGCCAAGAAGAATGTCCGAGATCGGAACGCGCACATTTTCAAACGTGACTTCACCATGGCCGTGCGGCGCGTGGTCATACCCAAACACTCTCAACATTCGCTCGATTTTTACTCCCGGCGCGTCCATTGGCACCAGAATCATCGACTGCTGCTTATGCGGCGGGGCCGAAGGATCGGTCTTACCCATGAAGATGGCCACCTTGCAGCGAGGGTCGCCTGCCCCAGACGTCCACCACTTTCGCCCATTAATCAGGTAGTGGTCGCCATCCCGCACGATTCTCGCTTCAATGTTGGTTGCATCGGAGGACGCCACTGCAGGCTCCGTCATCGCGAAACACGAGCGGATTTCACCTGCGAGCAGCGGCTTTAGCCACCGTTCCTTCTGTTCCGGCGTGCCATAGCGGGCCAGAACCTCCATATTGCCGGTGTCCGGCGCCGAGCAATTGAAAACCTCGGGTCCCATCTCGCTGCGGCCCATCATCTCGCAGAGCGGCGCGTATTCCAGATTCGTCAACCCCGCGCCGTGCTCGCTCTCGGGCAAAAACAGATTCCACAGACCGGCGGCGCGTGCTTTTGGCTTCAGCTCTTCGATGATCCTCGTGGGCGACCAGGGATTCCGCTCGACCTCGAGGTGGAACTTATGCTCATTCGGATGGATGTGCTCGTCCAGGAAGACTTGCAGCCGGCGTTGCAGATCCTTCACTTTGTCGCTGAATTCGAAGTTCACTGGAGCTTCCTATCTGCCGGTGAAGGCCGGAGCGCGTTTTTCGATAAAGTGTGCCACGCCTTCCTTGAAATCTTCGCTCTGCAGGCTCGCCAGCATTTCTTGCTCGGAACTCGCAAACGATTCCGCGAGCGTCTGAAACATTGCGTCATAGACTTGCCGCTTGATCACCCGCAAGGACCGCGGGCTGACGTTTGCGGCCAGGTTCGTCGCGTATTTCTGCACGCTTTCCAAAAACGCTTCTTGCGGATAGATCTGGTTCACCAACCCTATTCTCAGTGCTTCCGTCGCGTCGATCATTCTTGCGGTAAACAGCAGATCAAGTGCGTTGGCGTGTCCCACCAGGCGCGGAAGCATCCATGCCATGCCGTATTCGGCAATCAGTCCCCGCTGGGCAAACGCCGTGCCGAACCGTGCCCCATCGGACGCAAAACGCAGATCGCAGTACATTGCAATCACCAGGCCCAAACCCACTACCGGGCCGTTGATGGCCGCAATCACGGGTTTACTGATCGCGGGGAAATAGGAATATTTCTTCTGAAAATCCGCTCGCGCACCTTCCCGGCTTTGGCTCCCCGGCTGCACCGCTTGCGCCCGCCTCGCTTCGTCGAGTCCTTTCTGTGCGACCGTGCTCAAGAGCGATAGATCCGCGCCCGCACAGAATCCGCGCCCAGCGCCCGTCAGAACAATCACACGAACGTTTTCGTCCCGCTCCGCCTCTTCCATCGCCGCGCGGACTTCGCCTTCCATGACGGCGGTCCAGGCGTTCAGTTTATCGGGCCGGTTGAGCGTAATCGTGGCCACCCGGCTGGCTACCTGGTACAGCGTTTCTTGGTTTCCCATGATGAGCCGGATTATATACAAGGGCCGCCGCGTTAGTCACATTTATCTGTGGGTGACTATCGGAATGCGGGACGTCTTCACGTTGGCTACCTCGGAGATACCCGTCCTTCGCTTGGAATAGGGGGCGCCAGAGTCCCTACGTTTTCGGGAAATTGGTCGCCTTAAAGCTATTGTAATAACACGAACGGTCGTGCTATTATCTGCCTCGAAGATGAAGGCAAACCAACAAAGCGCGAAGGATGCCGTTCAGCCGCACCCACAAACTGGCCGCGCGCTGAAAGCCCCCCTGCGACGCCCCCGTGGGCTAAAAACCCGCCGGGCCATCCTGCGAAAGGCCGTCAACCTCGCCTCCCTCGAAGGGCTCGAGGGATTGACAATCGGCAAGCTGGCATCCGCGCTCCGCATCAGCAAGAGCGGTCTCTTCGCCCACTTCGGCTCCAAGGAAGACTTGCAGTGCGCCGTGGTCGACACGGCTCGCGACATTTTTGTCGAAAAAGTGGTCCGCCCCGCGTATGAATTCCACGGGCTTAAGCGCCTTCGAGCGCTCTGCGAAAACTGGCTGTCGTATGGGGAGAACAAGGTTTTCCCCGGCGGCTGCTTCTTTTCCGCCGCATCGCTCGAATTTGATGACCGCCCCGGCCGCGTCCGCGATCAGATCGTGGAGCTGATGAAAAAGTGGCTTGGAAATCTGGAGCACGCGGCCCGCGATGCGCAGTTGGCCGGTGAAATCAAGAAGGAAGTGGACGTGCGCCAGTTGGCATTCGAAATTCAGGCGCTGGCAATGGGAGCAAACTGGAGTTCGCGCCTGTTCCGGGATCCGAGCGCTTTCCGCCTGGTCCGCCGCGCGATTCTGCAGCGGATCGATCAAGCCACGGGGACCGTGCAATTGAGGCAGTAATGCGAATTTGTCTGCGTTTGCTCGCTTATGGTGTCGCGGGGTTGCTCTTCAGCCTTGCTGCGCACAGCGCTCGAGCGCAGACCACAACTAGCGGACCCGAGATTCCTCTTCAGCACTGCGATCGCCTGCCCATTGTCATTCTGCGGGCAGACAACGTTGAAAAACGCTTCCTCGTCGATACGGCCGCCACATCCCTCCTTAACGAGAAGTCATTTCCCCGGGGGCCTAGCCGAGCGGTCCGCATCCAATCCTGGAATGAATCAACTGCGCTCCATGCACGCGAGGTTTCAATCGGCGAACTCTCTTTGGGTAACCACATCCTGGTAGGCGTCAAGCTGCCGGCGATTGACTTGGGCGCTATCGCCAAAGCGTGTAGCGGCGTAGTCGACGGAATCCTCGGGGTGGACCTCCTGGAGCAACTGGGAGTAACGATCGATCTGAAACGCAGCGTCGCGCGCCTCGGCAGCGTGCCACCAAGTTCCTCTGAGGCTTCTCTTCTCGCGGACTTGGACAAGGCCATGCATTCCTGTTCCGAGGCTTTCAATAACAAGGACACCGACAAATTGGCCGCCTGTTTCGATCCGGATTTCGTGCTGAGTTCTCCGAGCGGCGAATTGCGCGGGAGGGACGAGGCCGCAAATCATTTTCAACACACGTATTTTGGCACGCCCCCTGACGTCCATCTCTCCATGACGATGAGCGAGCAACGAGCCGTAGGTGATGTTGTCTGGAGCCTGTATGAATACAGGATTGAATCTCCTTCCATGCACACTGCAGGCCGGGGCATGATGCTTTGCCGCAGATCCGAAAACCGTTGGTATATCCTCAGCATGCATGAAACGCCAATAGAGTTCGACTTGAAGCCGGGGAGTAAAACAAATCGGTAGGAAGAACGGCTATCCAGTGGAATGCTGGTTGGAGCCAGGACGTTGTGTCCACCCGACGATATCCGACGGAATCGTCTGTAAGTCATTGAAAGATGGCGGATGAGCCTGTAAGCCGGATTGTCCGGGCTAGATTGAGAACAAACAATTTGTTTGGAATCAATCGTCGCTGAGTGTCAATGATGTCAACTTTGGCAGCATAGGTGGGTTTTGCGTCACACCGGCGTCACAATTTTGAGAACCACAATTATTTCAGCTGCGCATACTCGGATTTGGTGGCGTCGAGAATGGAGATGTTGTGCTCGGCATCCTTCGCAGGAGCAGGAAAATTGAGCTTAGTGAACCAGCCAATCCAGCGCGTAAATTTCAGTAACGCTCTCGTCGCGCATCACCAACGGAGAGTCGTCCGGCGTGAGACCGTTCCACCAGTAGGGTTCCGCCGCACGACGTCGGAAGTTGATGCTAGTCACAAGTTCTCGCTTCTTGTCAGAAATCCGAATACGAAAAAATGCAGGGTCCTTTGCGTCGAAGGACTGAAAGTATAAATACGCCCCGTCACGCGACCACGTTGGACAGCCTTCTTGTAGGTCGCTCAGTTCCGCCCATTTCTGGCTGTTGGAATCGAAGAGCATTAACTTCTGTCCATCGGCCGTCGTCGCTGAGATGTAGCGGGCGGTGGGAGACCAGCGAGGACAATAGAGTCCTTGAGAGTTGGGCAAAGTAGAAGCTTCATGTGTCTTTAAATCCAATCGATGGATAGCTGTCGTATTGGAATCTCCCGATAATTCTTCTGGCAGCCCACCGAATACAATTGAATGTCCATCTGGCGACCAGTCTGGAGCGGCCTGCGCGTCATCCCCAGCTAAGACCTCCTTAGGACTACTACTTCCATCAGAAGGGACCAGATAGATTCTCCAGCCTTTGCCTTGTTCGCGGCCCATGAAGACAATCCATTTCCCGTCGGGAGACCAGCGTGGTGCGATTACCTCCATCGGCGCGAAAACTAACTGCAACCGTTCGCTGCCATCAGCTCTGCTGCGCCATAGAGTGCCTTCGGGATAGGCTGCATAGGCAACCCAATCTCCGCTCCAAGAATATGCCAACCCGGTCGCCGAGATTCCTCCTAGATAAGATACAAACTGGCCCGACTTCTTGTCATAGCGCACCAATTCGCCACGCAGCTGTGAGCCCAGTGCAAAGAGTTTCTTGCCGTCTTTGCTGGGAAGCGGCAGCGAAACACTCAGAGGGCCGGCCGTCAATTGCACGGGTTCCCGATTGGTCTTCCTCCACCAACTATCCTTATCGCGAATGGCCCAAAGGTCGGTTCTCCCGTTGCGCATGGATTGAAAGACGAAATACTTGCCGTCTGGCGTCCAGTCTCCACAGCAATCAAAGGCATGGCTGCTCCATTCTGGCAAGATGGGACGCAGGTGAGTACCGTCTCGATAAACCTCCCAAAGCGTAGTGGAGTCATTCCGTGGGTCAAGCTCAGTGAAACGCAAGACTTCTCCATTGGGCGACCAGCGGGGCCAAACAGGCAGACCTGCGGTACTCACCAGTTTGCGTGATTCAGTTCCGTCACCTTTAGCAACGTATAAGTCGTGTTGCTGGGTGTAAACAATCCGCCCATCCGTGGACCAAGCCGCGTCCTGCGTCACTTCCCCAATCCGGCGTGGTGACCCTCCCAAAACTGGCAACACCCAGAGTGGGACCCTAAATTCAGTAGTAATCCACGTGAAGACCAAAAGGTCCGACCCACTTGGCGAGATTCCTAGCGCGGCTGCATTCGCGAAGGGAGTAGGAACGACAACTGCGTCTCCACCTGTCACTGAGACCTGACCAATGACAGCGTTGCCACCGCCCTTCAATTCCGTGAAGTAGAGCCGGGTACCATCTGTAACGAGCGGTACGGAAATTGAGCCAATAGATACCACGGCATTTTTATCCGCTCCATCCTTTGTAAGCTGGGAGAAGCTCAGGATACGAGGCATCGGTATGCGCACCACCCACATAATTGCGGCAATCGCAGTTAACAGTACGCTGGCAGCAACAGCCACAGGCAATCTCCATCGTCTGGTTACCCGACGCCCTGACACTTTCGCCGCTAAACCCGTGGCTTTGCCCGATTCCGAATCGCGCTCGAACCGTTGCAAGTCAGAGCGAATGTCCTCCGCACTCTGGTAGCGAAGCTTCCGGTCTTTTTCCAGCGCTTTGTCAATGATTTCTTCCAGCTTCGGCGAGAGTTCCGGTTTCACCCGCGCCACAGGGGTAGGCGCACGATTCAGAATCGCGTCATGGATGAGCGCAGCATGCTTACCCGGAAAAGCCATCCGTCCAGTTGCCATCTCGTAGAGAACTGCACCAAACGAGAACAAGTCCGTTCGGGGATCCAGCTCTTCGCCCCGTGCCTGCTCCGGCGACATGTATGCGATGGTGCCGATAGTCGCCCCGGGGCTGGTCAAGAGTTCGCCTGCCGTGGCGGTCGGCATCTGTGAAACGCCGACGCTCGCACCGGCTGGAACCAATTTCGCAAGGCCGAAATCGAGAATCTTAGCGCCACCGCGCTCAGTCACAAATATGTTGGCGGGCTTGATGTCCCGATGAATAATTCCCTTGCGGTGGGCCGTGCCAAGCGCGTCTGCAATCTCAATTCCCAGCGAAAGGACTTCCTCAAGCGGAAGCGGCTTGCCGGAAATGCGGTGCTTGAGCGTCTGCCCATCGAGAAATTCCATGGCAATGAAAGGCTGGCCGTTGTGTTCGCCGATTTCATAGATGGTGCAAATATTGGGATGATTCAGTGCAGAAGCGGCCTGTGCTTCGCGGTCGAATCGGCTCAGAGCTTGTGAATCTGGTGAGAACCCGTCAGGAAGGAACTTCAATGCAACGAAGCGGTGGAGTTTGGTGTCCTCAGCCTTGTAGACGACACCCATACCTCCACCGCCGAGCCTCTCGGTGATTTGGTAGTGCGAGATGGTTTGGCCAATCATTGGTTGAGACTGGCGCAATCTTAGGTTTCACCGTCAACCAAGTCAACGTGTGGAGGTGTGCAAAGCATCCGTGGGACTGATGTTGTCGGCGACCGGATGGCTCTGACACACCGGCGTCACAGTCGTGAGATGAGGTCATGCAAGTTACTGAAAAAAATAAAGATTTGGCGGATGAGCCTATAAGCCGGATTCTGTGTGGTGCACCGCTTTGCAGCGGCGCGCCGCGACGATCATTCCTCTAGGCCGCACCTCGCGATGCGGCTCCAGCGACCTACCCGAGGGTTCTCGTTTCAGCCTGGCTTGCGCCATTCTGAACGGAGCGCGTCTCTTTGCAGAAACGCTGACTCAGCGAGCCGGGCCGGCTCTTCCCTCCTATTTGGTCTTGCACCACGCGGGGTTTGCCATGCCGGCGCCATTACTGGCGCCGCGGTGGGCTCTTACCCCACCTTTTCACCCTTACCTGCGCGCGAACCATGAAGACATCCCGAAGGTTTTCCTCCGGGCTATCACCGGGTATCGCACCGCCGGCGGTATATTCTCTGTGGCACTGTCCGTGAACCGTTGCGGCGCCGTCCGCCGAGGCGGACGGTCGCTACCACAGCTCCCCTGGCGTTACCAGGCGCGTTGCCCTTCACCCTGAGGCCTTGCGGCCGAAGGGTTACTTCTTCACTTGCGTGAAGTGGTGTCCGGACTTTCCTCCCGCCCAGCCGCTTGCGCAAACCAGGCCAGCGATCATCCAGCTCACCCGCCAATCCAATTATATCGCGATTTTGGCAAATCAGACCGCCAGCTCAGGATTGGGTTCCGGGACTTCCGAAACACTTTGCCTTTCCTCGTTGATCGGCCAATAGTGGAACAACACGTAGGCAATAATCATCCAGAACAAGCCGACAAGCTCTACATCAAATTTCGTGGTGGAGGATACGGGCGCAAAAACCAACATGTTCCAGACAGTGTGCGCAATCACCGCAGGCACGATGGTTTTCCATTGCAACGTCATCCAGGCCAGAACGTAGTTCATAGCTAAGCAGAAGAGAATTCTGTTCAGCAGCGTGAGCAACACTCCCGCAACCCCGAGACCAGCGTAAGAATCGGAGCGAAAGTGTATGGCCGCCCAGGCGATACCCGTCAGGAAGATTGCGCGGTGCACGCCATACCGTTTGGAAAAATCCGGCAACAAGATGCCACGGAAAATGATTTCTTCAGCGAAAGCACCGAAAACCAGAGTCAACACCCAGGGCTGTCCAAGCTGAGCCCAATCAAAGTAATCGGAAAGCCGCGGAATAAATTCCTTCCCGTAGTAATAGACGGCCCAACGCCCACGATCGTAGAAAAAATGGACTGTGGGGAGAATCGCGTAGATGGCCAGCGGCACGCCCAGAGCTATCAGGATGGGTTTGGCCTTGGGGAGTCGCAGGAAGCCCCGCGCCGTATTCCAGCCGCACCTGCCCAGAATGAAGAAAGAAACTGCCAGAAAAAGAATATTAAACAAAACTTGTTCCAATGTTTGAAAAATCTCACTAGCGGCATGTGGATTTGTTCGACCGAGCGGCAGGTAGAAAACTATGCTCGCCACCATCTTGGGCAACCCCGCAACCAGAGCTATCAGGCCAATGAGGACAAAAACTAGAAGTCGTTCGCGAAACCATTGGTTTTCGTCTCCTGGAGCGGTGACCACATCGCCCGGCAATGCGAGTGGCAGCGAGGAAGCTCCCGATGGCAACCGGACGGCAAAAATGGAAATCAGCAGCAGCGCGAACAACAGGAAATAAACGCCCGGCGGGAACTTCCCTGCGTGGAGTGCTATCCACGAGAACAGGCGCACGGAGATGCTTCTCGTTTCTAGCATCGAGGACGTTCCTTCACTGAAGTCCGCCAGTATCCAGACCATGAAGGCAAGGGCTGCGGAACCCGGCAGCAATACGCCCAACAAGACTCTCCGAACAGGAGTGCGACCGGGCCAGAAGCAGGTGTAGAAGGCCACGAGACCCGCCATCAGGACAACGAAGCTGCCAAAAGAAACGAATGAATAGAGCTTGAGATAGTCTCCGGACTGGCCCCGCGACCCCGGAGTTAAGAATGGGGCAAGCACCGCGGCTCGCCAGGAGAGGCGCGGCGCGACCAGCAAGAAAATCACGCCGACGAGAAGCAGAAGTTGCGCCGGGTCGGCGGGAATGACGGAGCGGAGGAACCGGGCTACCCGTTCCACGAGTTTCTCCTTCCAGCTAAGAGCCGAGTTCCTTCTCAGCAAAATTGCCAACTGCTGGGTATCGAAAAGACGCTGCCTACCTCAAGCAAAAACTGTAACCGCGTTGTTGAAGCAGGGTAGCAGGCATAGAATACGCGCATGCGGGTCCACGAAGCCAAAGACTTTCTAGTTGAACAGATCAAACGGCAAGCTGCATATGAGGGGGTGTCATTATCCAATCTCGAGATTGAAATGCTGTATTTCACGGAACGCGGCGGACTTTCGGAAAAGATGCAAAAGACGGTGGAAGAATTTGACCAGTCGTATAACACGCCGGAATACGAAAAGAAGATCTCTCGGCTGATGAAACATGCTTACGCGCAATTGAAAAAGAACGACCCCGTGGCGAAGCTCATGTGGGATGACGCAATCCGTGTCTTGAAGAAAGGCGATCATTACATCTTGGTGATGTGGGGCGGTGTAAAACCCTTGGCGTTAGCGGTTGTAGTTGGAGCGGTGTTCTTGACCATAGCGTTGTTCGCCGGGCTCAGGTGGGTCGCAAGCAGGTTCCCGCCCCCGAATCCGCATCTGCTCTTGGGAGTCTTTGTCGGGATCATCGCCTTCGCACTGCTATTTCAACACCCGCATGGGAGAATGTTCGGCTGGATCGCCGAGAATACTTTCTTGCGCTTCCTGCGATCAAAAGAAGAAAAGGAGGAGTAACGAAAACGTGAGTCGGAGTCATCCAAGATCGAATTGGACCGGAGGAATACAGGTATTCTTCATTGTGTCTCTGGCAGCGCTCTAGGATATCTGGCGAAACATCACCAGTGCGTCCACGAAACCCAGCGTGGGATGATCAAAGGCAAGCGGAAGGCGGCCGACAATTTCGAAACCGAGGCTGGTCCAGAGTTTGACCGCGCGCGTGTTGCTGCTGACCACAAAATTGAATTGCATTGAGCGGAAGCCACGTTCCTTGGCTCGTTCCAGCGAATGCAGGCACATTTGGCGGGCAACGCCGCGACCCTGGGCGGCGGGCGCCGTGACGTAGCCGCAATTGGCGACGTGCGCGCCACCCCCCTGCCGGTTCGCGATCAGGAAATAGGTGCCAAGCACGGCGCCGCTTTCCTCAAACACAAAAGTTTCTTTTTCAGGAGAAAACCAATAGGTGAGGGCCTGCTCCCTGCTCATGTCGCGCTGGAGCGGGTACGTCTCGCCGGCGCGAATCATTGGCTCGAGAATAGCCCAAATGGCGTCGTGATCACGATCTGTGGCGAGGCGAACGGCCATGGCGGCTTCCTTATTTGATGCCAACGAGTTTTTCAAATTCGGATTCGGTGAGCACGGTTACGCCGAGTTCCTTCGCTTTGTCGTACTTGGAGCCGGGGTCGGCACCGACGACGACGTAGTCGGTTTTCTTGCTGACCGAACCGCTGAGTTTGCCGCCATGTTGCAGCACCAACTCGCCGGCTTCTTCCCGGCTGCGGTGTTCGAGCGCGCCGGTGAAGACGAAAGATTTCCCGGCAAATTTCTGGCTTTTGATTTCGCGTTTTTCGGCGGTGGGGCGAACTCCCGCGGCGTGGAGTCTCTTAATCAGCTTGCGGTTGGCAGGTTCGCTGAAAAACTCCACAATGCTCTCGCTGACCTTGGGGCCGACTTCAGTGACTTTTTCCAGGTCCTCGGGTTTCGCTTCTTCCAACTCCTCGAGCGAGCTGAAATTTTCAGCCAGCAACTGGCCGGTGCGTTCGCCGACGAAGCGCATCCCCAGCGCGTAAATCAGGCGTGAAAGCGGCTGCTTCTTGCTGGCCGCAATTTCGTCCAGCAAATTCTGCGCGGATTTCTCCGCCATGCGCTCCAGGTTCGCGACCTGCTCGAGTTTCAGGGAATACAAATCCGCAAAGTCCTTGACCAGGCCCTTATCCACCAACTGGTCCACAATCTTTTCGCCGAGGCCGTCAATGTCCATCGCGTGGCGCCCCGCAAAGTGCAGCAGCGACTCCTTGCGTTTTGCGGGGCAGGCGGCGTTGACGCAGCGATAGGCGACCTCGCCCTCCGCTTTATGGATCGCGCTGCCGCACTCCGGGCATTTCGCGGGCATGTGAAACGCGCGACGATTTTTCCCTTCCTTCACCACTTTCAGGACATGGGGAATAACTTCGCCGGCGCGCTCAATCAGCACGGTGTCGCCGATGTGCAGGCCGAGGCGATCGATTTCATCCATGTTATGCAGCGTGGAGCGGCTGACGGTGACGCCGCCGACCTGCACGGGCTCCAGCACCGCGACGGGCGTCAGCGTCCCCGTGCGGCCCACCTGTACGATGATGTCGTTCACCACGGTCGTTTCCTGCCGCGCGGGATATTTATAAGCGATGGCCCAGCGGGGAGCCTTGGAGGTGAAGCCCAGTTCATTCTGCAGCGCGGTCGAATTAACCTTGATCACCACGCCGTCGATTTCGTAGGCGAGTTTTTCGCGCTTGGCGTCCCACCCGTCGCAATATTTGATGACCTCGTCGATACCGTCGCACAGCTTCCAGTCGTCGCTGGCACGGAATTGCAGCTTCTTCAGCGCCTCGAGCGAATCCGAGTGTTTCGGAAACGGCGCCTTGCCGTCCACGTAAAGGTAATACGCAAAAAAATCCAACTTGCGTTGCGCGGTGATCGCCGGGTCCAGAACGCGAATCGAGCCCGCCGCTGAATTTCGCGCATTCACAAAAATCTTCCCTCCGGTTTCCTCTTGCTGCCGATTCAGCGCCTCAAAAGCCTTGCGAGTCATCAGTATCTCTCCCCGCACCTCAAAGCTTTTGACTAGCTTCAGCTTCTTCAAAACCCCGTCGTCCAGGCGCAGCGGGATGGAACGCACCGTCTTCACGTTGGGCGTGACGTCCTCGCCAGTAGTCCCATCGCCGCGAGTAACGCCACGCACCAGCATCCCGCCTTCGTATTGCAGCGAGATGCTCAGACCGTCGAACTTGTGCTCGGCGATGTATTCGATGTCCTCCCTGCCGCTGCCTTCGCGAACGCGGCGATCCCAATCCCTCAAGGCGTCGCTGGAAAAAGCGTTGTCGAGGCTGAGCATCGCGCGCGCATGGCGCACGGTAGTGAAACCTTCGCGAGGCGTGCCGCCAACACGGGTGGTCGGCGAATCCGGCGTCACCAATTCCGGATGCGCAGTTTCGATTTCCTTCAGGCGGTTCATCATCAGATCGAATTTGGCGTCGGAAACTTCCGGCGCGTCTTCGACGTAGTAGAGATGCTCGTGGTGGCGAATTTTCTCGCGAAGTTCTTCCGCTTCTTTTCGCAGCGCCGCAATAGGTTTCTTCGCCATTTCCGCCTTTGCCATGGGAACCTCGCCTAGTGGAGGCCGGGCCGTTCGTATTATATAGGTGCTTGGTGGCGGGCCTAAAGACCCGCCACTGCACTGGCACGGGTGCGAAATCGAGGTGTCTCGCGAGATTGGCGGCTCCCGTGCAATGGGTTTCCAGTTAGAATAACTAGTCTAATGGCTTGTCTACTTTCTATGCTTGCCGGGCTGAAGCCCGGCACCTACAGGTGCCTTTAACCATGGAATTGCGATTTCAGAATGCGCTGCTGATTCATAACCCCAATGCGGGGAGCGGCGGGAACGCGCGGCGGCGGCTGATTGACGATGCGCGGAAATTTTTGGCGGAAAATGGCATTCAGGCGGAACTCGCAGAAACCACCGGGCCGGGGCATGCCACGGAAATCGCGCAGCAGGCTACGCGCGATGGCCGCGAACTGGTGATCGCTTGCGGCGGCGACGGCACCCTGAATGAAGTGGTGAACGGGTTGGCGGGAGCGCAGAACGGGCACCGCGTGCCGCTGGCACTTTTACCGGGTGGGACCGCGAATATCCTGGCGAAAGAACTGAACCTGCCGTGGGATATTCCCGGCGCGGCGAAACACCTGGTGAACGCGGACGTGCGCGAGATTGCGCTTGGACTAGCCAAGCCGCTGGAGCAGCCGGAGAAGGCGCGCTATTTCTTGAGCGTTTCGGGTTGCGGGCCGGACGGCATGATCGTCTACTCCGTGGATCTGGGATTGAAAGCGCGCGTGGGGATCCTGGCTTACTGGTGGCAGGGAGCGCGCGAAGTGCTGCGCTACACCTTTCCAAGGTTTCGCGTGCGCACCGGCGACCGTCAGATGGAGGCGACACTTGTCGTGGTCGGGCGGACGAAGAACTACGGCGGGCCGTTCAAGATTACCGATGAGGCGGACCTGTTCAAGGACCAGTTTGAAGTGATGGCGCTGACCACGCAGAGCGGGCTGAAGTATTTGAGTTACCTGCCAACGCTGTGGATGGGCAACCTGCGCAAGGAAGAGGACGTGCACTTCTGGAAGGCGGAGACGCTGGTGTGCGAGCCGCTGGACGCCAATCCAGTGTATGCGCAGGTGGATGGCGAATCGCTGGCGCGCTTGCCGGTAGAGTTTTCGATTGTGCCGCGGGCGCTGAAACTTTTGGTGCCGCGGGAGAAGGTCGCCAGCACGATTGCATCCCCGATGAATCCCTAGCCGTGGATTTCGCTTCACATCTACTGACATCATTCGCATTGGCGCGGGGATTTTTTCCGCGGCGAGCGCGGTGGTTTGTTTTGGGAGTGGTGTTGGCAGGGACCCTGGCGGACACAGATTTGCTGGCGGAGTTGTTTGGGCCGGGAGTTTATCTTTCCGGGCGGTTCACGTACACACATTCGATTCTGGGGACGATCGTGGTGATCGCGATTTCTTTTGGTGTTTCGTTGGTGCTGCGCGCAATGAGCGGCCCGCCCCGGAAGGCGGGCCCTACAAGAGAGGAAGGAATCGCGACATTGTTGGTCGCGGTTGCGCTGCCCGCGGTGGTGCATGTGCTGATGGATTTGGGCACAGCGAGCGGCGTGGAAGTGCTTTGGCCGTTTCGTGGGACGCGGATTTCGTGGGACTGGCTGCCACGATTTGATCCGTGGATCTTGGCGCTACTGCTCGCTGGAATTTTGTTGCCGGAGTTGTTTGGGTTGGTGGGCTCGGAGATTGGGGCGAAGTCCAAGACGCCGCGGGGCCGCAACGGCGCGATTGCAGCGCTGGCGCTGATCGTGATTTATGTGGGGGCGCGCGCGACGCTGCATGGGAACGCAGCGGCGCAACTCGATGCGCGTACGTATCGAGGAGAATTGCCGAGGCGCGTGGCGGCGTTCGCGGATCCGCTTTCTGTGGTGACCTGGCACGGGGTGGTGGAAACGCCTGCACAGATCTGCACGGTGAGTGTGCCGGTCGTAGACACCAGTCGATTCGATTCCGAGAGTGCGGTATGCGTGCATAAGCCGGAGGAGTCGCCGGTACTCGCGGCAGCAGAGCAGACGCAGGCAGCGAAGAGCTTCTTACTGGCGGCGCGATCCCCAAAGGCGAGTGTTGGTGCAACGGAAGCCGGAACGGAAGTGGTGGTCCGGGATTTTAGAGACGTTGCGGTAGAGGACACGCGGTATGCGGTAGCGGCGAGAGTTTCACTGGATCGGGTCGGGAAGGTGACACGCGAGGAGATCGTTTGGGCGAGCAAGTTGCGTTTGCGGTGAGATGGCTACTCGGGTGTTTCCACCGGTTGCGGTTTGCTACCAAGTATTAAACGGGAGATCAGATAGCTGAGCAGCACGAACAGGACGATGACGACGGCGGCTTCCAGTTTGTGCTCCTTGAGGAACGGAAGCGCGTCATTGCCGTAACGGATGGCCAGGTAGCCGACGCCGAAATAGCGAATGGCGCGGGCCAGCGCGATGGCGCTGGTGAAACTCCACAGCGGAACTTCGAACACCCCGGCCGCAAACACGAAAATCTTAAATGGTGTCGGCGGCGGCAGCAGCGCGGCGATCAGCATGCCCACGAAACCGTTTTTCTCGACCCAGTGACGAATCGCCGCGGCGCGCTTGCCCGCCTTGCGGTGAAAAAGCGCTTCCCCTCCCTTTCGCGCGATGAAATATAACAACACGCATCCAAGGACCGAGCCGGTTGTGGCCATAAGCGCGTACAGCGGCATGCGTACCGGGTGCTGAATGCACAGTTCGATCAGTAGCAGATCGTTGATCACCGGGAAAGTGAGCACGGAAGAATCCAGAAACGAGATTAAGAAAAGGCCCGGGGCACCGAGGGCCCCGGCGAACGCGACGATTTTTTGTTTCCAGGTGCTGAGCTGCAACGACAAGAGCGAGCCTCCGTGAAAAGTGAAAATTAGTTTAACAGAGGCGTGCAGCGTCTCAGAGGAGCGATTCGATCGCCTCGGTGATGACGTCGTAAACGCGGTGAAGCTGGTCTGGCTCGATGATGTACGGCGGAAGAACGTAGACGACATTGCCGAGCGGGCGGAGCAAGACGCTGCGCTCGAGGAAGAAGTTGTAGAGCTTGGGCCGCAGGCTGGAGAGATAGCCGGGATCGTCGACGCGAAGCTCAAGCGCGCCGACGGAGCCGATCTGGCGAGTGTCGGCGACCTGGTGGAAGTCGCGAAGTTGCGCGAGGCGCTCGGCGTGAATTTTGGCGATGGTGCGGATGCGATCAAAGACCGGCTCGTCGTCGAAAATCTGCAAGTTGGCGTTGGCGGCGGCGCAGGCGAGCGCGTTCCCGGTATAGGAATGGCCGTGATAGAAGGAGTGCATCCGGTTTTCGCTGCGGAACGCGGATTCCACGCGGTCGGTGCACAGCGTGACGCCCATGGTCAGGAAGCCGCCGGTGATCCCTTTCGAGACGCACATAATATCCGGCCCGACATTGGCGAGATCGCAAGCAAACATTTTTCCGGTGCGCCCGAAGCCGGTGAGGACTTCGTCGGCAATCAGAAAAACATCGTGGTGGGTACAAAGTGCGCGAACTTTTTGCAGGAATTCCACCGGATGAACAATCATGCCACCGGCGCCTTGCAAGAGTGGTTCGACGATGACCGCGGCTATTTGCTCCGCGCGCTCGGCGAGCAACTGTTCGAGTTGCTGGGCGCATTCGATGTGACAGGTTTCACGCTTGAGGCCGACCGGGCAGCGATAGCAGTATGCGGAATGAACGCGATGCACGGGATAACGCATGGACTGGAACGGCTGGGTGAACGGCGAATCGTCGCTGACGGACATGGCCCCGGCGGTATCGCCGTGGTAGCCGTGTTCCAGCGCGACGATTTCGCGTTTTTCCGGGCGCGAAAGATTCTGGAAATGCTGCACCGCGAGCTTTAGTCCCACTTCTACGGCGGTGGAACCGTCATCGGAGAAAAACATTTGCGTGAGATCGCGCGGGACCCATTTGCGCAGGCGAGTGGCGAGTTCTTCAGCGGCATCGTGAGTGAATCCGGCGAGGATGACGTGCTCCAGCTTGCGCGCCTGTTCCCCGATGGCCGCGGCGATGCGCGGATTCGCGTGGCCGTGGAGATTCACCCACCAGGAAGAGATGGCATCAATGATCTGGCGGCCATCGGCGGTGTGCAGCAGGACGCCCTCGGCACGGGTGACGTGAATTGGCGGAGGATCCAGGACGGAGTTGGAGAACGGATGCCAGATTCGCAGCGACGTGCTCATTGCGCAAACGCGGAGCGGTCGAAGTGATTCAGGAAGACCTGCATGAGCGCGGTGCGGTGGAGATTGGGAAGTTTGGGGATTTCACCGATGACCCGAACGTGCCCGAATTTTTCGATGGTTTCGCGGTTTTCGCGGTTTTGGTCGCCGATGAGGACGACGCCATGAACGGGAAGTTCCGCGGCGTGCAGCGCAGCGAGCGTGAGCAGCGTGTGATTGATGGTGCCGACTCCGCTTCGCGCGGCGAGGATGACGGGAAGTTTGAATTTCACCATCATGTCGAGCATGAACTGCTTCGGATTGATGGGCACCAGAACGCCGCCGGCGCCTTCCACCACCAGCCAGTCGTTCATCAGGCTGGCGGGCAGGTTGATGCGGTTCAAATCGATTTCCACCCCGGCCCAGCGCGCGGCAAGATCCGGAGAAACGGGGGGAACAAATTTGTAGACTTCGTCGAGCGTGCGGTCGGTGCCGATGCCGGCGAGGCGCATGACGGTGACGCGGTCGGAGCCTTCGAGCGTCCCAGTCTGAATGGGCTTCCAGTAGATGGCGTCCAGCGCGGCGCAGAGCAGAGCCGCCAGCGTGGTCTTGCCAACGCCGGTATCCGTGCCGGTGATGAAGAAATGGCGCCTCATGCATGCCTCGCAGAGGCGAGCGAGGTTTGCCGGGAGCGCCAGGCGACGAGCGAATTTACGAACCGCGAGAGTTCTCCCTGAGAGATGCGCGTGGTGAGCGAAAGGCGCAAGCGGGATGCGCCTTCGGCAACGGTGGGAGGCCGAATACCGCGAACGGCGAAGCCCTCGCGCTGAAGATGTTCGGCGGCGGCGAGAGTGGCATCGTTGTCGCCGAGGACGACCGGTACGATCTGGCTCGCTGTGCCGGCGGTGTCGAAACCTTCGGCTTGCAGCGCTTTGCGGAAAGCGGCAGCGCGCTGGAGGAGCGATGCGCGCTCTTCGCCCATGCCTGAGGCGAGATGCAGGGCAGCTTTGATTTGCGCCGCGAAGTATGGCGGAAGCGCTGTGGAGAAAATAAAAGTGCGCGCGTGATTTACCAGATGCTCTTTCAAAACCGCGGGGCCGCAGACGAACGCGCCGGAGGAGGCCAGCGCTTTGCCGCAGGTGTGAACTACGGCGAGAACTTTGTGTGCGATGCCTGCGGCAGCAGCCAGGCCGCGGCCCGCGGGTCCGTGAACGCCGGTGGCGTGCGCCTCGTCAAGGATCAGAGCAGCGTTATATTTTTCGGCGAGATTCGCGAGTTCGACCAAGGGGGCGATGTCTCCATCCATGCTGAAAACTGTTTCGGTGACGATGACCTTGCGGCCGGGCTTGCCAGCGGACTGGCGAAGCGCGTCTTCCAAGGCATTAAGGTTGCGATGAGGATAGATGACTTTGCGCGCGCCGGACAAGCGCATGCCATCAATCAGGCTGGCATGATTGCGCTCGTCGGAAAACAGGATGTCGTCCTTGGCAACGAGCGAAGAGAGCAGACCGAGATTCGCGGCGTAGCCGGCGGTGAAAAAAAGAGCGGCTTCGGCCCCGGCAAATTTCGCAAATTCGTCCTCGAGCTCGCGCCAGGATTCCGTTTGCCCGGAAAGGAGCCGGGAACCCGTACCGCCGATTTTTTCTGCGCGACGCACGGCACCGGCAATCTGTTCGCGCAGAGTGGGATGTTCGGCGAGGCCAAGGTAATCGTTGGAACAAAAATTTAAGCCACGAATTTCGGCGAGGCTGCGGCGCTGGCTGCGGTCTTCGAGGGAGCGCAGGCCTTCGTGCAGACTGGCTTTCCACGCAGATAGGGCGTCAGACGGCATGCGGCTCAAGGGGTTTCATGCCCAGGCTCTGGAGCAGGAGTTCGTCATCATCGACTCCGGGATTGGGCGTAGTCAGAAGTTTTTCACCAACGAAAATCGAATTGGCGCCGGCGAGGAAGCACAGCGTGACGGCTTCCGGGGAGAGCTGCTTGCGGCCGGCGGCGAGGCGCACGCGCGAAGCGGGCATCAGAATACGCGCGGTGGCGATGGCGCGCACCATTTCGAGCGGGTCGAGCGCCGGCACATTGGCGAGCGGCGTGCCTTCCACGCGGACGAGCATGTTGATGGGCACGCTTTCCGGATGCGGCTGGAGCGTTGCCAATTGATGAAGAAGGCCGACGCGGTCAGTATCTTTTTCGCCCATGCCGAGAATTCCGCCGCAGCAGACGGTGATGCCCGCGTTGCGCACGGCGGCGAGAGTGCGGAGGCGTTCGTCATACACACGGGTGGTGATGATGGTGCCGTAGAATTCCGGCGAGGTATCGAGATTGTGATTGTAGGCGGTGAGGCCGGCTTCTTTCAGGTGGATGGCTTGATTTTCGGTGAGCATGCCGAGGGTGCAGCAGACTTCCATGCCGAGGGAGGAGACCCCGCGCACCATTTCTAGGACTTTGTCGAAGTCGCGCCCGTTCGGAGCTTCGCGCCAAGCTGCACCCATGCAGAATCGAGTGACCCCGCGCCCGGCCGCATCGCGAGCGACGGAGATGACATGTCGTGGATCGAGCAAGCCCTCGCGTTCTACCCCGGCGTTATAGTGGGCGCTTTGCGGACAGTAGGCGCAATCTTCCGGGCAGCCGCCGGTTTTAATGGAGATGAGCTGGCAAGTTTGCACGCGATCGGGCGCGTGAAACTGGCGATGAATGGTTTGCGCGCGAAACAGCAGATCCGGCAGCGGGGTGCGATAGATGGATTGGACTTCGGCCCTGGTCCAATCAAAGCGCAAAGGCGGTTCGGCGTAGGTGGCGGTGGAGGTTGCGGTCGATTCGGGTGTCATTCGTTCGTATTCGCCTGGTCGGTAGATAGAAGCGCCGTCAATGTAAGGACCACATGTTACCACTGGTACTGGGTTTCCGAGTACCCGGTGTGGGCGATTGGGAGAAAAGCGGCCTGAGAGTCAACGGCTGGAAAAAGCGCCCCTGGCAGTCGTGGCACGGAGTATGTGGCCGCCTCGTGAGGGCGACGCGCCTGTGCGGTTGGGGAAATAGCGGGAGCGGATTTCCCTGGGGCCGAGGTCTTCGATTTCGGAAAAGCCCAGGGCAGATAATTTTGCGTGGAGTTTTTCCGGCTCGAAATAGCTGACCCAGGATTCACCGAGCGCTTCGACATGGGCAGCGCGCTCTTCGTGGTAGGCACGAATTTCCGGCGAGAAGGTATCCGGGGGATCGCTGTAATCGAAGACTACATGTGCGCCACCCGAAAGACTCGCGATGAAATGGAGGGTGGACCAGATCGCCTCTTCGGTGAGATAAGGAACAACTCCAAGCCAGGTGAAAAAAGTTTGCTGCGCGGGATCCAAGCCTGCGGCGGTGAAGCCGTCCGACAACGTCTGGCGCTCGAAATCGACGGGGGCGAAGGTGAGCCAACCTGGAATAGGAATCGCGGCTTCCGTGAGGCGCTGGCGCTTCCAGGCTTGCGTGGCGGGATGATCGACCTCGAAGATGCGGAGGCGTTCGCGGAACGGGCTGCGGTAGGCGTAGGTGTCAAGGCCAGCTCCGAGGACGACGAGTTGACGAACACCTTGTTCGGCGGCGGTCGCGAGGACATCTTCGGCAAAGCGGGTGCGGACGGCGATGAAGACGCGCATGCGGCGACGGGAAGGGTTGGCGGCATCCTGCGCTATGGCGTGGGGGTCTTCTCCCAGGATGGGGATGGCTAGAGGGTCGGCGAAGATGCGGCCGTGTTCGAGGAGTTGGTGGGCTGCTCGGTGAGCGGCGGCGGCTAGGGCGGTGCGACTTGGTCGGCCGGGTTGCATTGGAAGAGATTAGCAGAGCGCGGTGATCGGTTGGCTTTGTGGCGTCAGTTTAGTGAGTGGATTTCACCTCAAAAGCAGAAGCTGAGCTTCCGCACTCCAAATGAAGAGTGGCCCGCCTCGGAAGGCGGGCCCTACAGAGAGGAGAAAAAGCTAGGCGGCGGACATCTCAAAGAATTTGACCGGATATTAGCGAAATGTTATAAAACATCGTTTCCAATTTCCCTAGTTGCGCGGCATAAAGGGTAGTGCCAGGGTGGTCCTGACCCGCCCAGGGTCTGAGGGGTAGCTGCGCCGGGGTTGCAGAGTTCCCGTCCTGTTTGAATCGCGGGGCTTCCCATCGTTTTGGGGAGGCCAATCGCGCCGACGCTGGTTCGCTCCCGGGTCTGGGAGCGCCACGCTCCTGATTGGATTGGACAGGTGTGCAAAGTTTCGCAGGGAAGAAGGCGCAGGCCGGCAGCGGCAGGGGTAAAGCGCCAAACGAAAAAGGAATGTTTGGAGGAAAGTTCATGAGCGTTTCGATGGACACGGCCAGGTCCACCGGCCTTGGAATCGTTAAGAAGTTGGCAACGGCGGCAGTGTGCCTGCTGCTCGGCGGCGGTTTGCTGCCGGCGCAAGAAGCGGGCGGCGAAGCGAATTTGAAGCTGCCCGATTTGTCGCAAGTGAAGTTTTTGGGAGTTAACGGGCATCAGTTGCTGCTATACGGGATTGTGATCTGCGTGTTCGGACTGCTGTTCGGGCTGACGATTTTCACGCGGCTGAAGAACATGCCAGTGCACAAGTCGATGCGCGAGATTTCGGAGCTGATCTACGAGACGTGCAAGACGTACCTGATCACCCAGGGCAAGTTCCTGCTGTTCCTGGAAATTTTCATTGCCATCATCATCGTGCTGTATTTCGGCGTGCTGCTGAAATTTGAGGCCGTGCGCGTGGTGATCATCCTGCTCTTCAGTTTGGTCGGCATCGCCGGGAGCTACGGCGTTGCGTGGTTCGGCATTCGCGTGAACACGTTTGCGAATTCGCGCACGGCGTTTGCCAGCCTGCGCGGGAAGCCGTATCCGATTTATCACACGCCGCTGGAAGCGGGCATGAGCATCGGGATGATGCTGATCAGCGTGGAACTGCTGATGATGCTGTTCATCCTGCTGTTTATTCCCGGCGATTATGCGGGGCCGTGTTTCATCGGGTTTGCGATTGGAGAATCGTTGGGTGCTGCGGCGTTGCGTATCGCCGGCGGCATCTTCACGAAGATTGCCGACATCGGCTCCGACCTGATGAAGATCGTGTTCAAGATCAAGGAAGACGATGCGCGCAACCCCGGCGTGATTGCGGACTGCACGGGAGACAACGCGGGCGATTCGGTGGGCCCGAGCGCGGATGGATTCGAGACCTACGGCGTGACCGGCGTGGCGCTGATCACTTTTATTTTGCTGGCGATCAGCCCGGTCCACTTTTTGCCGGCGGGAGTAACGATGGCGACGGCTTCGGCCGACGTGCTGGCGCAGGCCACTTCCGTTGCGAGCACGATTCAAGTGCAACTGCTGGTGTGGATTTTTATCATGCGCATCGTGATGCTGATTGCCAGCGCGGGCGCGTATTTCATCAACAGTATCATCGCCAAGGCCAAATACGGCAATGTGGACAAGATGAACTATGAGGCGCCGCTGACTTCGCTGGTGTGGATCACGTCGTTTGTTTCGATCGCGCTGACCTACGTGGTGTCCTCGCTGATCGTGCCGTCGCTGAATGGCGACACTTCCCTGTGGTGGAAGCTGGCAACGATTATCTCCTGCGGAACGCTGGCGGGCGCGCTGATTCCGGAACTGGTGAAGGTGTTTACCTCGACGGAATCACGGCACGTGAAGGAGGTAGTCAGTTCGGCGGAAGAAGGCGGAGCATCGCTGGGAATTTTGTCGGGCTTCGTGGCCGGCAATTTTTCCGCTTATTACATAGGTCTCGCGATGGTGCTGCTGATGTCGGTGGGCTACCTGATCAGCACGATGGGGCTGGGCGCAATGATGCTGGCGCCGGCGGTGTTTGCGTTCGGGTTGGTGGCGTTTGGATTTCTGGGCATGGGCCCGGTGACGATTGCGGTGGATTCCTATGGACCAGTGACCGACAACGCGCAATCGGTGTATGAACTTTCGCTGATCGAACAGGTACCGAACATCAAGGCGGAACTCAAGAAGGACTACAACATTGATGTGGACTTCGAGCGCGCCAAGGAGATGCTGGAAGAAAACGACGGCGCGGGCAACACGTTCAAGGCGACGGCCAAGCCCGTGCTGATCGGCACGGCGGTGGTGGGCGCAACCACGATGATTTTTTCGATCATCATGGGGCTGACGCATGGATTGACCGTGGATGTGAATAAGCTGTCGCTGCTGCATGCGCCATTTGTTCTGGGATTAATTACCGGCGGCGCGATGATTTACTGGTTTACGGGAGCTTCGACGCAAGCGGTGACCACCGGCGCGTATCGCGCGGTGGAGTTCATCAAGGCCAACATCAAACTGGAAGGCGTGACCAAGGCCAGCGTGGAAGACAGCAAGAAGGTGGTGGAAATCTGCACCAAGTACGCGCAGAAGGGCATGTTGAACATTTTTATCGCGGTGTTCTTTGCCACGCTGGCTTTTGCGTTCCTGGAGCCGTTCTTTTTCATCGGGTATCTTTTTTCGATCGCAATTTTCGGGTTGTACCAGGCGATTTTCATGGCCAATGCCGGCGGCGCCTGGGACAACGCGAAGAAAATCGTGGAAGTGGAGATGAAGCAGAAGGGCACGCCGCTGCATGACGCGACGGTGGTGGGCGACACGGTGGGCGATCCGTTCAAAGATACGTCTTCGGTGGCGCTGAACCCGGTGATCAAGTTCACAACTTTGTTTGGGTTGCTGGCGGTGGAACTGGCGGTACAGTTGACGGCGACCCAGGGCAGCGGATTGACGCATATATTGTCCGCGGCTTTCTTTGTAGTGTCGTTTACGTTTGTTTACCGGTCGTTTTACGGGATGCGGATTCGGGGATCGGCGGCGTAGTTGTAGAGTTTTAGGTTTAATAGCTAGAAAAAAGGGGCGGCTTCGGCCGCCCCTTTTTGTTTTTGTGGGCGGGGGAAATGTCGGCGCGCCGACATTTAAAGTTTTACTTTAAGGTAACTTACTGGTTAAGGACTAGGACCGGTGGATCTGCAGGCAGGATTGGAAGTTAAGGCCAAAGCATTCGAATTGAGGGTGAAAAATGGTGGCTTAGCGTTCGAATGGTTGGGGAGAATTTGGCGGATTTTGGCGTTCAAAATTGGCAGTTTTCGTCTGTCGTGCCCCCAGCCCATGAGTGCGGATCCCCTTAGGAGCGGATCAGGTTGGGGAATTTGTGGGGGTTGTTGTCGAAACCGGGGAAGACCGGGGATAAGTTGGTGACGTTGAGATGTTTGGTCAGGATTTCGCCTACTACGGAGCGGAAGTCGGTGGTTAGGGCCAAGTCGCGGCCTTCGTTTAGCTGGTGATCGTCCAGGCCGGGCCATTTGCCGTAGACATGGCCGCCTTTGACGTCGCCGCCCATGATGAACATGCAGTTGGCGTGGCCGTGGTCGGTGCCGCGGTTGCCGTTTTCCTTGGCGGTGCGGCCGAATTCGCTCATGGTGACAACAACGACGTCGCCCATGCGGTCGCCCATGTCCTGATAGAAGGCGGCGAGGGATTGGCTGAGATCGCGCAGAAGGTTGGCAAGCTGGCCTTGGGTGCTGCCTTCGTTGACGTGATTGTCCCAGCCGCCGCAATCCAGGAACATTACTTCGAGGCCGATGTTGGCTTTGATCATTTGCGCGACTTGCTGGAGGCGCTGGCCCACCGGGGATTTCGGGTAGTCGGCACCATTTTCCGGGGGATATTTGGAGGTGTCGATTTTGCGGAGCATGTCGATGGCTTCGAAGGTTTCGGTACCGGTGCCGTGGAGGGCGTGATCGACGGATTGCGCGTACATGGCTTCGAAGCCGCCTTCGGCGACGTTGGCCATGGCGGCGGATTGTGGCTGGACTTTGAATTGGCGGAGATCGGGGATGGCGATGGCGCCGGTGCTGCCCTGCAACATCCGGGGAAGATTGGGGCCCATGGCTACGGCGCGGAAGGGCGAAGCGTTTTCTTCGGGGATGGTGCCGATGGCGCGGTCGAGCCAGCCGTCTTGGGTGGCTTTGACGCCGGGGGTACCCGATTCCATGTAGTCCTGAGCGTCGAAATGGGAGCGCGTGGGATCGGGCGAGCCGGTGGCGTGGACGATGGCTAGTTGATTTTTCTGGAAGAGCGGGGCGAAGGAGGCTAGCGCTGGGTGAAGACCGAAGAATCCGTCTAGGTCGATGGCCGCGTCTGCGCCGCCGCGTTTTGGTTGGGGGATGGCGATGGTGGGGCGCATGCGGTAGTAGTTGGGTTCGGCGAAGGGGACGACGATGTTGAGGCCGTCGGCTGCGCCGCGCTGGAAGAGGACTACCAGTTGCTTTTTGCCGGCAGTGGGAGTGGAAGCGATGGCTCGCTGGAGGAAGGCTGGCATGGTGCTTAGGCCGGCCAGGGCTATGCCGCCTTGTTTTAGGAAGTAGCGGCGGGAGAAGTTTGCGGGTCTCACGCCTTCGCAACATTTGTTGGTCATCGCTTCCCTTTCAGACGGCCCGCCCGCCCGAGGCGGACGGGCCCTACAACGAATCCGACCCAAGAATTCGGCCCAAGAGAATGGTCTTGGGGCCTACTCCGTAAAAGCGGTGGCAGAGCCACCGCACTCCAAATCAGCGGCGCTGGAATTCGGGAGCGCCTAGGACTAAGCCCGTTACTACGCCCAGGTCTACTTGTTTTACTGGGTCGTCTAATTTCGCTTGGACTACCTGGGGATTTTCGAGCTGCTTTTGCAGCGTATCCACCGTGTTGGGTGCGGCTTGGCCGCCGAGGAAGACTTGAACGGCGCGATCCAGCGCGGATTTGGGGTCGGCTGACGACTCGGTGCCTAGTAGAGCGTTCACGTCGCTGCGGGAGCCGCGGACTTTGTTGCCGGCGAGGGCCAGGGAGAAATTGAGGCGGTTGAGGAGCGAGCCGGTGTTGACCCAGGCTTCGGCTTTGTCGGAGTAGCCGGTGGGCGGCTGGCACTGGTAGAGCGGTTCGCCGATGCGGCCGACCCACTGAACGAGAGGCATGGGGGTGTCCACGTCGGTGCCGAGGGCGCGGACGGAAGAGACTACGAGTTCATAGGGAGTTTTGACCTTGGCGCGATAGGTTTCGCGGGTCCAGAATTCCGGCGAATAGATCATGGTGCGGAGAACTTCTCGGATATCGCCGTCGGATTTCTGAAAGGATTTGGCCATGCGCTCGACGAGGGCGGGCGGCGGGGTGTCCGAGACGAAGCGGCGCGCGAGTTTGGTGGAGATAAAGCGCGCGGTGTTGGGATTTTTGGTGAGCAGCTCGATGACCTGCTCGCCGTCCTTGATTCCGCCGGCGTGAATCTTCTTGCCGAGCACGATTTTGGGATTGGGATCGTGGAGTTTTTCGTCGAATTTGAATTGCGGATATTCGCGGGGCTTTTCGATGGTCCAGCCGGTGAAGCAGCGGGCGACTTCGGTGACGTCCTTTTGGGTGTAGCCGCCATCCACGCCGAGGGTGTGAAGTTCCATCAATTCGCGGCCGTAATTTTCGTTGAGGCCACGCTCCGGCTTTTTGTTCTGCGCCTGCTGTTGGGGCCGCGGGGGATAGTTGTAAGGCCCACGGCGCATCTGTTGGCGGGCGGCGCGTTCGGCAGCCAGGCGGGCGGCTGCATTGGGATCGGCGCTTAGAAAATTATCGAGATAGAAGAGCATCGCTGGGCTTTGCGCGGTGGCGGTGACCAGGTCGCGGAATTTGCCGAAAGTGTGCGGCTGGATGACGTCGCGTTCGTAGGAGGTCAGGTACCACTTCACTTCGCCTTTGCCGGCGAAGACGTTGAAGTGATTGAACCAGAAATCGTCCATGACCTGCTGGAGTTGGCGCTCGCTGTAGACGGCGCGGAGGGTTTTGGCCATGGCGAGTTCTTCGACGACGCGCTGCGGGCGCTTGCTGTCGTCGGAGATGGCTCTGGGGACGGCGTTGGGGTCCACGCTGAGCGAGTTTCGATTGGCAGCGCCGCGGGTGGCGGGATCGAGTTTCATCGGCGCGGGAGCGTTGGCGTTGGAGGCAGTTGTGGAGGAGCCGGTAGTGTTAGAAGAATTCGCGCCGGATGCGGAAGAGTCCATATCCTGAGCCATGCTGTTGATGGCTGCGTCGGCGCCCTGGGCGGCTTGTTGGACGGGATCGGCCGAGGCGGGGGCGGATTTGGATTGCATGTCCCTGGCGATAACGGCGGCAGCGGCTGCACCGGGTTGTTGATTCTGATTCGGATTTTGATTTTGATTCTGGTTTTGATTTTGCGCTTTTTGTTCTTGTTTCACGGCTTGCTTGGGATTTGGATATTCGGCGAGGAGTTGTGACGTTGGCATTTGAAGAGTGGGATAAATCTGGAGCCGCGCTTCGACTGCGGAATCGTCAATGGAATTGGGATTTAGTTGCTGGTCGATCCATTTGGCGAGGCCGAGTTGCTTGATGCGTTCGATATCGCCGGGGCGGGGCCCGTAGGAGAGGCGGTTGAGGGCGTGGAGGATAGCTTCGTCGGGAGTTAGTTCGGTGACGGGGAGGCCTTTTAGGATCGGGTCTTGTTTGGGTTTTTTGTCGGCGGAGGAGGGAGCGGCAGAGGCGGTTGAAACGTCGATGCCTAAAGAGAAGAGTGTGGTAATAGCGAGCGTTGCGGCCAGGAGGGCGCGGGGAGTGCTGCGGATGCGCGGATTGCGCCGCAGAGGATTGGGAGCGTAAAGACAGTTCGGGGCTCGCCGCATTATGAGTAGATTAACCCTTGTTGGGGGGGAAAGTTGCTGGGTGTAAGAGGTGGTGTGGCTTAAGGATAGCGAGGTTGGCGGAGGACGGGGGACTTCCAATTTGCGTGGTTTGAAGGGGTTGGGTTGGGGTGCTTCGCGCATCCTTGTCGGATGCGCTCAGCATGACAACTGCTGGATGCTTGGCGTGTCCAATGATTTGACGTTGGGGCTGAGAACTCGAAAGTGGAAGCTGAGCTTCCCTTCGGCGGGCTCAGGGCAGGCCGCACTCCAAAGCGCCCGCCTCCGTTCCTTCGTCAGGGCAAGCAGACGGCGGCCGCTACAGTGTTAATTGGTGATTGCGAATTGGGCTTCGCGGATGGGGGCTTGGTTGTGGGCGCCGTCTACGGCTTGGAGGATCAGGCGATAGTTGCCCGGGGGAAGATCCTTTACCTGCAGGACCAGGCCGAAGGGAACGACGGCGTTGCCTTTCTGGATGAACTCCTCGAGAGGGACCGCGCCGGAGGAGAGCAGCTTTTTGTCGCCGGAATCGAGGATGGTGTATCCAGCGGCGACGCGCGGGGGAGAGTCGGTCTTGAGCAGCGGTTCGTAAACTTGCGAGTAGATGAAAACTTTGTCGGAGTTTTTGAAGGTGTAATTTGCGGCGGGAGTGAATTGGATATTCTTGACGATCATGGGGGTGCGATCTTCAAGGAGCGAGGCGTCCACGTCGGTGGCGATTTGGTCTATCGGCTGGAGGGTTTTGGAGAGGACGACGCCGCCCAAAGTGAATTTGTTGCCGTCGTAGGGATCGATGCTCAGCGGAGTTTCAAACTTGGCGAAGCCCTCGCCGCCGGAGCTTAGGACGACGGAAAGTTTGTAAGCGCCGGGAGCGGCGTCGAACTGGTTCTGGTAGTGATAGGGCTGCTTGGCGAACTCTTTCATCTCGTCTTTTTCGAGATCGAAATTCAGAGTGTCGTTGAAGCGAGCGCCGGCCGAGCCGTCGGGCTTGTAGGCGATGCCCAGAACGTTGACGGTGGCGTGATATTTGCCTTTGTCCTTGTTGAAAACGATGGAGTCTCCGGGAATCTCCATGGCCAGATTCACCTGCGCGACGTTGGGCGCGGAATAGAAGAAGGGCGCTTGCAAGGAACCGTGGATGTTGCCAGGTTGAGTGCCAGCGGCCTGCAACTCCAACTGTTTTTCGATGGGCTTGCCGTCGAGAGGATTGGTGGGGCGGACGTTGCAATAGCCGCTGCGGGAACGAACCTCCATGCCCGAACGCAGGATTTTCACCTTGATGGTGTGGCAACTGTCCTCGGGGCTGGCGGGAGGAACGTAGCCGAGGAGATAGAATTCGTCCTGGTCGCGGGAGATGCGGTCGAGACCGCCAAGGAGATCGTTGGTGTTGAGGATGGCGAAGCCGCCGGTGCCTTCGGCAAGGGCGAGGAGGAGCTGCTGATTGGTGGCGGCGGACTGAGGTAACGGAGGAAGAATCGAGCGGGGAGCGTTATTGGGATTGTTGTAGTAGTTGCTGTAAGGGGAGTTGACTGGACGCGCGCCGCCGCCAGGAGTCCCGCCGGACGGAGAGCCGCCCTTCGCGCCACCAGTGCCACCCGTTCCGCCGGTGGGAGAGCCACCTTTGCCGCCCGTGCCTCCACTGGGAGCGCCGCCGGTGCCACCAGTGCCGCCGCCGGGATGACCACCACCGCCGGTGCCGCCTCCGCCGCCGCCCGGCTTTTGCGGTTCAAGAGCTGAAGCGGGAGAGAAAGAAGTGAGAGCGAGCTTGGGGCGTTGGGAACTTGCGGAAGTCGCAGCGAGGGCCAGGGAACGCGGGGAATGCGATTGCCGGAGTTGGCCCACGGCGCCAGCAGGCGTGGGTGCGACGAGGCCGCGCACATCGAGCGGGTAGATGGAGACATTGGCCTTGTTGCAGGCGTCGATGGTGGCGGTGAGTTCGGAGATGCGGTCCGGGTCGTCGGTCGGGAAACCCGCGGAGAAAAGGATCAGCATTTTGCGGCCGGGAACGGTGCGGAGATTTTTCGCGAGGCTGCGGACGGCGAGCAACATGGTGCGGGCGCCGAAATCCGATTCGGCTTTGCTGAAGGAAGAGAAACTTGTGGAAGCGACCATGGTGGAAGGCATGCTAGCGGCGCTCTGCGCATTGGTTTCAATGTTGGATTGTTTTACGCCGTTGACAGCGGCGGTGAGGAGATCGGTGTTGGAAGTGAAGTTTTGGCGGATGGTCAGCGTGCCGCCAAAATCAACGACGGCCATCAAGCGGTCAGCGGCCGCGGTTTTGGCGACGAACTTGGCGGCGGCGGCGCGGGCGTAAATCTGGTCGGGAGGGGCCATGGAGGAGTTATCAAAGAAGAGGATCATGTAATGGCGCTGGGCGTCGGCGGGAGCGGAGGGATCAACGCCGAAGGAAAAGCTGGTGACCGGCTGCTCCTTGTTGTCTTCGTAGACCTTGAAATCTTTCTGGGTGAGATCGTGGACGTAGTTCCCTTTCTTGTCGGTGACGACCGCATCCACGATGACGATGCGGGACTCGGCGCGGATGGTGGGACCAGTGGCGAGAGGTTGTTCCTGCGGCGGGGCTTCGGACTTGGGGGTTTGCGGAGTCTGGGCAAGAAGCGGGACGGCGAAGGCGAGCAGCGCCGCGAGGAGGAGCGGCAGCTGGTATTTCGGGCGCGTGAGCTTTGGTGTGAGCATTGCAGCCTCCCTAAAACGGAATATCGACGACGCCATTGCGGGCGGCCATCTGCGAGCCTTCGGAGTCGCGAACGACCTGGCGGACCATGTAGCGGCCGGGCTTGATGGTAAAGCTGGATTTTACGGTGAGACCGGTGCGGGTGAGGCGCTGGTAGGTGGTGTCCATGAGGCGCATCTGGACGGTTTTTTCACCGCCGGTGATGTAGTTGCCGTTGTCGTCGAAGATGGCGGTGGCGAGGGTGAGGTCATCGTTGCTGCGGCCATCGGCTTGGCGGAAATGCATGTTCTTTAGGTCCAGGCGAGAGACCACGCTGAGGCGGACGCCTTGGGGATCGCTCTTGAAATACTGGGTCTGCAAATCGAGGGGGAGTTCGTTGATCTCTTCCTGAGAGAAGATGGCTTCCTGAATTTCCTGGCGGGCGAGCTCGAGGGGATCGTTCACTTTGCGCGGAGCGTAATAGCCGCGGCGGGCCTGGATGGAATATTTTGTTTTCTTGGCGGCCATTTCCACGCGGATCAGATGGTATTGGCCGTCCATCTTGCGATTCTGGGGAGAGAACGCGAGGACGTAGGAAACTTCCGGGGCGAGGCCGGCAAGCTGCAAGCCTCCCTGGAGATCATTGGAGTTGTGGAAGAAGGTGCCGCCGGTGCCGAAGGCAAAGTCGCTGAGTACGTATTCGTTTTCGTGCTGAGCGGAGACGCGGTACATGGTTTTGTAGCCGGCAGTGCGGAAGCTGTCGGAGGAAGGGAGGGAGATGTCGTCCATGACGGCGGGAGCGTAGAGTCCGCGGGCATCGAGAGTGTTGATGACCACGTTGGCGCGATTGGCGCGATCAATGATCTCGGATTCGTCGAGAAAAGAATTGGCCAGAATGAAACCCGGAGAGACCAGCAGCATGAGGCGCTCGCCTGGCATGCTGGAAAGGCGGCGGAGGATGTCTTCGAGGTGGCGATAGGTGTATTGGTTTTCGATGTCGCCGATACTAAGTGAGCGGAGCGCCGCGCTCATGACGACGGACGAGGCTTGTGACTGCTTGGACTCATCACCGCTGAACATGCACTGCACGGTTTCCTCGATGGCTACCGAGCGGGCGGTGGGGTCATTTTTGTTTTCGATCTGGTCGGCCATGTAGTAGGTGATTTGCGGGCATTCGGCGCCCAGCGCTTGAGGGGTGATGGAATGCGGAACTACACCGAGAATTGCTTTGTGCAACGCTTGCTTATCGGAGGTGAACTCCAGGGTGTTTTGGCCGGAGGTGCTGTAGATGGCGACGCGATCGGTGGGGCCGATGGAATCGAGAAAGCGGCCGGCCTGTGAGCGGGCGAAGACGGCGTCCTGGAGCGAGAGGTGGGTGTCGTCGAAGACCAGGGCGACGAAGCGTTCGGGGAGGACGGGAGAATTTTTGGCCGGAGTGTCGGCGGAGGAGGAGGCGTCGTCCTGGGTTTTTGCGGCAGAGGCGGCGCGTTGCAGACGGGTTTGCGGGGTTTCGACGGAAAAATTGGTGATGGATTGGAGTTTGCCCTGGTCGTAGAGGAGAAAATCCTGACGAGTGAGATTGCCGATGGCTTTGCCGGTGGAATCGCGGACGATGACGTGGACCTGGACGAGATTGACGCGGATTTTGAAGGTCGCGGGGGAGTCGGTTTGCTGAATTTCGGAGCCGGTGTCGGATTTGGGTTTGGGAGGGGCTTCCTGAGTGGGACTGGAAGGGGCTTTTTCAGTGGCCGTAGGTGGAGAGGGTGGAGTGGCAGGAGCGTCCTGAGCGCGGAGCGTTGATAGCTGAGAGGCGAGGAAAAGCAGCAAGCAGACAGAAGACAGGCGGCGACACAACGGGTTCCGGTAAAACAAACGCGGGTTCATCCCTTCCCTTGCCCCCATTCGCGTCCTGAAGAGGTACTGGCGTACAGAGACGCACTGCAGGCCGCCTCGCGCGGGTGGGAATGGAATGACTATACGCCGCGGGTTTTGCGGGTGTCAACGCGCGGGTTGAAGGTGGGTCGAAGGAGCCCCGCGAGATATAGAGCAGGGGCACACCAAGGCCGTAGGATGAAGAATGTACCCCAAGACCCGGGTGCCACAAAAAGCCGGAACCTGGGCCGCCCGCCCGTGAAGGGATGTGAACGGGGAGGTTTCTCTCGTGAGTCCTTGAAATCTCTTCGGGGCGTAACGCGAGAGATGTGGCAGTCAGATCGCACTTTGCCGGTTACTGATCGATTCCATGGGCAGAGCGCCTGGCGAGCGGAGAGCGCGAATATCGCGCAGGGGTGGTTGGCCGAAAAAGCGGCTATATTCGCGATTGAATTGGCTAGCACTTTCGTAGCCGACCTCAAAGGCGGCGCTGGCGGCATCCAGACCATCCATGAGCATGCGTTCGCGTGCTGCGTGCAACCGAAGTTGCTTCTGATACTGAAGAGGACTCATGGCGGTCAGTGCCCGGAAATGGTGGTGCAGCGTGGAGACACCCATGCCGGCGATTTTTGCGAGATCTTCCAGGCGCAGCGGCTGCGCATAGTTTGTCCTGACCCAGGCGATCGCCTTTGCCGTGCGGTGGCTCTGGTCTCCCAGTGTTGCGATCGAGCGAAGGCGTGCCCCTTCCGGTCCTCGGAGGATTCGGTAGATGATCTCGCGCTGAATGAGACTGCTTAGAAACGGAATATCCTGCGGGGAGTTCAGCAGATCTACAAGGCGGCAGCAGGCATCGAGCAACTCGGCGGTGGTCTCACCCGTTGCCATGGCAGGATTGTCGGGCGGCGCCTCGGGGGCCAGAATCTCCTCACGGCTAAGAAGCTCGCGGACTACGGGCATTTCGAGCTTGAGGACGAAACAGAGATAAGGCACTTCCTCGCTGGCCTCGAACACGTTGCAGATGACCGGCAAGTCGAGTGAGGTGAGCAGGTATCGCGACTCGTCGAAGATGAAAGTGGTTCCGGCGAGGGTTGCCCGCTTGCGCCCTTGGGCGACGACGGCCAAGCTGGGCTCGTAGGTCGCGGAGGTTGGAGCCGTCGGGGCGGTTCGCCGGCTCAGGAGCAAGCCCGGGACGTCGGTTATGAGTCTCTCTTTCGGTCCAATGAAATAGGCAATTTTACGAGCCAGCTCTTTCCGCAATTCAAGGGCGCGATTTGACGACGGAGTAGCGTTTTTACTGGGCTTTTTCATTGGGATGGCTTCCCTGCTCCATGGCTTAGGATAGGCGCTCGGCTGGGGATATAGCAATGATTTTTCATGTGGATAGAGGAATAGGCAATAAATCGGAAGGATCGGGCTACCGCTGTTAGGTCGTTTGATCCTAATCTCAAGATGACAGGAACAGTTGGGAAGGAGAACCGATGCAAAAGCGGAAACTTGGAAAAAGCAATTTGGAAGTGTCAGCGATCGGGCTGGGGTGCATGGGAATGAGCTTTTCCTACGGGCCCCCCAAAGACAAGAAGGAGATGACCGATCTTCTTCACGCCGCGGTCGAGCGCGGAATCACGTTTTTTGACACCGCGGAAGTTTACGGTCCGTTCACGAACGAAGAACTGGTGGGTGAAGCGCTGGCTCCGTACCGCGGCAAAGTGGTGATCGCCACCAAGTTCGGGTTCGATCTGAGTGGCAGCGATAAACGGCCGGGAGCGGCAGGTCTGGATAGTAGGCCCGAGCACATCAAGGAGGCCGTCGAAGGGTCGCTCAAGCGGTTGAAGGTTGATTCCATCGATTTGTTGTATCAGCACCGGGTTGACCCGAACGTGCCCATAGAAGATGTCGCCGGCGCGGTAAAGGACCTGATCCAGGCCGGCAAGGTGAAACACTTCGGGCTTTCCGAGGCAGGCGTAAAGACGATACGTCGCGCGCACGCCGTTCAGCCGGTGACCGCATTGCAGAGCGAATACTCGCTGTGGTGGAGGAAGCCGGAGCAAGAAGTGATAGCCACACTCGAAGAACTGGGGATCGGTTTAGTGCCATATAGCCCGCTTGGGAAGGGCTTCCTGACGGGCAAGATCGACGAAAACGCAAAATTCGACAGCTCCGATTTCCGCAGCACGCTGCCTCGCTTTACGCCTGAGGCTCTCAAGGCGAACCAGGCGCTAATCGACCTGCTCGGCGGGATTGCGAAGGGTAAGAAAGCGACACCAGCTCAGATCGCACTCGCCTGGCTGCTCGCGCAAAAGCCGTGGATTGTTCCAATTCCCGGCACAACGAAGGCAGACCGCCTGGAAGAGAACATCGGAGCAGCGTCGATCCGACTGACACCCGATGACCTACGAGACATCGATGCCGCCGCCTCAAAGATCAAGGTGGAAGGCGCCCGGTATCCAGAGCGCCTGGAGAAAATGACCGGCCTCTGAGCAACGTGGCGGGGTGCCCCCGCAAATCGCCGCGGCATGAACCCAAACCCGAAATTGCAGTCAAGACTGAGCTAAGCCATCTGAGGTGAATCTATGTACAACGCGAAAGCTTATTCGGCAGCCAGCGCGAAGTCGCCGCTAGCCTCTATGAAGATCCCGAGGCGCGACCCGGCAAAAGACGACGTTCGGATCGAAATTCTGTATTGCGGCATCTGTCACTCCGATCTGCACCAGGTCCGCAACGAGTGGATCGGGGTGATGCCCACGGTCTACCCTTGCGTTCCCGGACACGAAATTGTCGGACGTGTGACGGAGGTGGGCGCAGGAGTCACGAAGTTCAAGGCCGGTGACCTTGCCGCCGTCGGTTGCATGGTGGACTCAGACCGAACCTGTCCCGAGTGCCAAGCAGGCCTCGAGCAGTTCTGTTCAAACATGACCTTAACTTACAACTTTCCCGATAAGCATCTGGGAGGCGTCACCTACGGGGGCTACTCCGACAGCATCGTTGTCGACCAGAGGTTCGTCCTGCGTGTTCCTGCAAATCTGAACCTGGCCGGAGCCGCTCCGTTGCTTTGCGCAGGAATCACAACGTACTCGCCAATGCGGCATTGGGGCGTCAGCAAGGGCAAGAAGGTCGGCGTGGTAGGTCTCGGCGGATTGGGCCATATGGGCGTAAAATTCGCCCACGCGCTCGGAGCCCACGTCGTGGTGTTCACGACTTCGCCGAAGAAGAAGGAAGATGCAATCCACCTGGGAGCGGATGAGGTCATCGTCTCGAACAATGCGAATGAGATGCAAAAACATGATCGCAGCTTCGACTTCATTCTCGACGCAGTCTCCGCCGATCACGACATAAACACCTACATCAATCTGCTGCGCCGCGATGGCAACATCACCCTTGTCGGCGCACCCGAAAAGCCTCTCAGCGTTTCGGCGTTTGGACTGCTGATGGCGCGCCGCAGCCTTTCTGGTTCGCCAATCGGCGGCATCGCGGAAACTCAGGAGATGCTCGATTTCTGCGGGAATCACAAGATAACCGCGGATGTTGAGGTGATCCCAATCCAGAAAGTGAATGAGGCGTATGAAAGACTGCTCAAGTCCGACGTGAAGTATCGTTTCTCGATCGATATGGCGTCTCTCAAATCTGAGTAAACCGAGGCGAACAAGGCAACGGGATGATTCGCTACGCCCGACGACGATCAGGAGAGAGCACGAAGATTGCTCCTCAGTCGGACGAGGCGGCCATCGCGAAGGAGATACTCAGGGAGACATGGGCTGGAGCCGCGGACCGGAGGCGTGGCCTCAAGGTGTAGATACGTGCGGGTTCACACCGATAAACTGAATTGGACGCCAAGCGAAGCGGTGGTAGAGATAGCCAGGCCATCGCTTCAGGACTTCTTGGTCTTCGCGGGGGGAGCCAGCGCTACGGCGGCCTCGCCGGTTAGGAAGAGGAAGGTGAAAGATTCCTGGAGGTAGAGGTGGACCGCGGAGTCGGTGTGGCTCAAGTAGCCGATGGAGACGTCCTGGCCAAGGTGGAGAGAGAAATCGCCGCCACGCTTGGTGAGCACAAAGGCGCCCTCGATGGCGGGGGCCCAGATGATTTCATCCTTAACGAGCCGCTTGACGTGCTCGAGCACCGGGTAACCGTGATCGCTGGTCTCTGCAAGTGCAGTGTAGGCGTCGGCACCCAGCACGACGGAGTACGGGCCGTTGACGCCGACGAGCCGCAGCTGACTGAGGGCTTGGGCGATGGCTTCCGGATACTCGCGGACATCGGCGGGGAGGGGCAAAGCGGGGTTGCTGGTTCCCTTACGAATGCCGACGATGCCGGCCGCGGGATAGCCCTCGAATATGGCGCCATCTTCGGCGAAGGCGAGCTTGCGCGCGGCGTCCTTGGCGGGCTGCCAGTCGGAGTCGTTGGCGCCACGATCCACGTCGTCGATGGTCTGGCGGTCGAGGTCGAAGGGAACGCGCAGCTCCACGAGGGCCTTCACTTCGCGCTGCCTGGCGAGGATGCCGTCCTTGGGCGCCGCAATCTTTTGCAGGTGGCCGGTGCCGACGGCGGAGAGGGCCGTGCCTGCGGGACCCTGAACGTCGACGACGCGGCGCCCGGCGAGGTAGCGTTTTATGGTGCGGGTGGTTTCCTCTTCGATCTGAGACCAGGCGGCATCGGAAATAGGGGCGAGCTCGCGATGCAAATTATTCATGGGAGATTTCTCCTTTTAGGGAACCGATATCTAGCGAACCATCGTGCTGGGACGGCGGGGATGGAGAGGGTTCGAGCACTGTGGGGGCGGGGGAAGGCGGGGCCGCTGAAGGCTGGTCGGCGGCGACGGCGTCCAGAAATGTTGCGGATGGCACGAAGAACAGGTTTCCGGTGACGGCGCGGCTGAAGTCGAGCAGGCGGTCGTAGTTGCCGGGTGGCCGGCCAACGAACATATTTTCGAGCATCTGCTCGATGGTGCGCGGCGAACGACTGTAGCCAATGAAATAGGTGCCAAATTCGCCGTGAGCGGGGCGGCCGAAGGGCATGTTGTCGCGGAGAATCTTGACCTCTTTGCCGTCCTCGACAATCGTGGTGAGCGCGCTGTGGGCCGAGGTCGGTTTAACGGAGTCTTCCAATTCGATGTCGGAAAGCTTTTTGCGGCCGATGATGCGTTCCTGGGCTTCGGTGGAGAGCGCATTCCAGGCGTTTAAATCGTGAAGATACTTTTGGACGATGACATAACTGCCTGCGGCGAAAGCGGCGTCTTCTTCACCGATGAGCACAGCTTCAACGGCCGCGTCGCCCCGGGGATTTTCCGTGCCGTCTACGAATCCGATGAGGTCGCGGTCGTCGAAGTAGCGGAAGCCGTGGACTTCGTCAACTGGAGAAACGGCATCCCCGATGCGGGCCATGATTTGCGTGGCGAGTTCAAAGCACAAATCCATGCGCTTGGCGCGGATGTGGAAAAGCAAGTCGCCCGGGGTGGCGACGGCGTGGCGTGCGGCGGCACGGATTTCGCGGAACGGGTGCAGCTCCGCCGGGCGCGGCGGGCCGAAGAGGCGATCCCATACGTCCGAGCCAAAGCCCATGACGCAGGAGAGGCCTGCTTCGATATCGCGAAATTCGACGGCGCGGAATAATGAGGGGAGATCTGCGCAGAAGGAGCGGATGGATTCGCGAAGCTCCGGACCGGGGTTTAGCGTGGCGACCAGGAAGATGGCGGCGCGGGTAAGGGGCGCGGCCACTGACTGCGCGAGGGCGCGCACGCCGTGCGCTGCTTGGGGCTCGTGGATCGGATCGGAGTCCATCGACGGTGATCCTGGTGGGGCGGGCGAAATTTCGGTTCTCGAGATATCGCGCTCGCCAGCGTATGCAAATAGACGGACCGCCAGCTTACCATCGGCTCCCGCGGAACGTCCACATCGCCTACTGGGCCGGGTGGCCTGTGCGCTTGAGCGATTGCTTAGGAATCGTGGCCGGGGCCAGTGGGCGAGCCGCACTCTTTCCAGAGTTTTTCCCAATTCCAGATGCCGTACATCACTTCTTTCGGTAACGGGAAACCGAGCTGGCGCGCGAGCAGAAATACCTGGCCGCGATGGTGGGCTTCGTGGGAGAGCATGTAGCAGAGCATTTCCGGGCCAGGCGGCCAGGGTTTGGACCAGGCGTCTCTGCGAAACTTCTGGGCGCGGGGATTTGTGCCGCCGAGCGCTTCCGCGAGCATCTCCGCGCAGCGAGCGGCGCTCTCGGCTAATGCCTGGCGGGCCTGCCGCGGGGTGCAGTGCGCGCGGTTGAGTTGTGGCGGGACTTTCAAGTGCGGAGCGGTGAGCCTGATCCACTTGGTGCGGACATTGTGGATGTGGGTGAAAATCGCCGCGATGGTACGGACCTTGCCTTGGGGTTTGGCTTTCCAAGCGGCGGGGTCGAGATGTTCGATCAGAATCTGGTTGATGCGATCATTGGCGGCGAAGATCTGGACCGCGGCGCGGCCGAGTTGGGTGTGAACTTTGTGCTGGCGGGTGGTCATCGCGCGCTACTCCTTGACCTATAGTACTTCCGGTCCGCCGGCCACTTGGAGCTAATCTCGAATAGGATAACGAAGAGAGCCTGAATCCCGAACGACGGGCAAAGCAGACAAGTTGGTGCCGGAAGCCACTTTTCCGGTCAGACGTGCTAATCGGACAAGCGGGTAGGGGGGCGAATTTGTGGGTTGCAGGAGTGGGACTTGAGCTGGAAATTGGGATAGACTGCGGGACAGCCCGAGGAAAATAGAGAGTGACGCTTGCAGGTTTTCG